>OIWO01000106.1_pt1 | contig 99311 bp, 90 predicted proteins | sample 1587641 | NCBI WGS metagenome assembly OIWO01 (sample SAMEA3888924, study PRJEB22519) | human gut metagenome | biome: human gut; feature: human-associated habitat; material: faeces | place: Denmark | collected 2010
GCAGCGCGACGCGCGAGCAGGTCGCGACGATCCTGATGGAGTTTTGCAAGAACGTGAAGAAGTAATTAGCCAAACGAACAGCCCCTCAGATCCATTTGGACCTGAGGGGCTTTGCATATACATTCATTCCACAGCCCGGACGGGGATGCGGATCTCGGTCACGAATTTGCCCGGGTCGTTCGTTAGACCGTAGTCGATCATCGTGATCTCGCGCGAGAAGTCCGCCGGAGCGAGCGCGTGCGCGCGCAGGTAGTCCATCAGGCGCGCATACTGCGCCGGGGCCTCGGGGTGGCTGCCGCGAAAGCACACGGCGGCGCACGTCGTCTCGGGCAGGACGGTCACGTCGCCGTCAAAGGCGTCCTCGTCATCGAGCACGAGAAACGCGCGGTCATACGGCGCGAACTGCCCGGCCAGCAGCCGCTCGGCCGAGAGGCCCACGCCCACCTTGCCGAGGAAGACCACGGCCTCCGCCTGCGAGCGCTCAAGCATGCGGATGGACGGCTCCATGTCGAGAAAGCTGTGCAGCTCGAGCGCGCCGGACATCCGCACGACGCGGCACGCGGGGCTGCGCACGAGATGGATGGCGCCGAGCTCCGCCGTCTGCGCGTCGTGCAGCTGGCGCAGGCGGTTGTCGATCTTGCGCTCGACGCGCTGAAGCTCCGCCTGCTTGCGCACGACGGCGGCCTTCTGCTCGCGCAGCAGCTGCTCGATGCGCCCGACGTCGCGGTTGCGCAGAAAGGCGCGGATCTGCCCGAGCGGCATGTCCAGCGCGCGCAGATAGCGGATGGTATTGAGCACCTCGAACTGCCGCGGCCCGTAGTAGCGGTAGCCGGTCGCGGGGTCGGTGTATTCCGGCGTGAGCAGGCCGATGGTCTCATAGTGGCGCAGGCTGCTCACGCTCAGGTGAAACAGCTGCGCCACGTCGCCGATGGAAAAGAGCTCCTGTGTGCGCGCCATGTCACCCCTCCTCCGGCACGAGCCGGCCGTGACGCCGCAGCACCAGAAACGCGATCACGCAGATGATGACCGACAGCAGTGAGCCCGCCGCCGTGGCCAGGCCCATGGGCAGCAGTGTCGTGGGGAACCACTTGCTCGTCAGATAAGCGCCCGGCACGCGCACGAGCACCACCGCCGTGATGTTGTGCAGAAACGACAGCTCCGAGCGGCCGATGGCGCAGAAATATCCGCTGAAGCAAAAGTGCACGCCGGCAAAGCAGCAGTCGAGGATATACCCGCGCAGATACGGCCCGCCCGCCGCGACGACGGCTGCGTCATGCGTGAAGAGAGCGACGACCGGTTCGGCGACGAACTGGATGACGACCGATATGAGCACGCCGAAGCCGAACGCGACGGCGATGGCATACCACAGCGTCTGCAGCGCGCGGCGGGGCTTGCCCGCGCCGATGCATTGCGCGCCGAGCGCCGACACCGTCGAGAGCATGGACGACGGCACGAGGAACAGAAAGCTGATGATCTTCTCCACGATGCCGACGGCAGCGGCGTCCGTGAGGCCGCGGCGGTTGGCGATGACCGTGATGAACAAAAACGCGATCTGGATCAGTCCGTCCTGCAGCGCGATCGGCACGCCGATGCGCAGAATGCGCCCCATGACCGCCCGCTGCGGGCGAAAATCACTCCGCGTGAGGGCAATGCCGCCGCGCGCGCCGCGCATGACCGCGAGCGACACCGCCACGCTGACCGCCTGCGCCAGCGTTGTGCCGAGCGCGGCGCCCGCCGGGCCCATGTGCAGCGCGCCGATGAACAGGTAATCGAGCGCGATGTTCACCGCGCACGCGACGGCGATGAAGTACATCGGGCGTTTGGAATCACCGAGGCCGCGAAAGACGGACGCGATGATGTTGTACGCCGTGATCAGCGGCACGCCGAGAAAACAGATGCGCAGATACGCGACCGTGCCGGACACGGCCTCGGCCGGGGTGGACATGACCGCCGCGATCGGCCGCGCCAGCGCGAGCAGCAGCCCCGTGACCGCAACGCTCAGCACCAGAAACAGCGTCATCGTGTTGCCGGTATAGCGTGCGGCGCTCTTCTGGTCGCGCGCGCCGACGGCCTGCCCGATCGTGACCGTCGCGCCCATGGCGAGGCCGACGATCATGAGCGTGAGCATGTGCATGACCTGACTGCCGACGGACACCGCCGTCGTGCCGGACGCGTCGGCGTATTGGCCGATGATGAACAGGTCGGCCATGCCGTAGAGCGTCTGCAAAAAGTACGAAAACAGGTATGGCAGCGAAAAGCGAACGATGTTGCCGAAGACGCTGCCGGTCGTGAGGTTTTTCTCCATGGTATTTGCCCCTTTGCGTGGAATACCGCCATTCTAAACTCTACAACGGTTATAGAGTCAAGGCCTTGCTTTGCCCCGGCGTGAATTTTTTCACGCCGGGGCGGAAAATGTTCAGAACGTCAGGCGCATCTGATACCAGACGACGCCGCCGTGGGTGGAGGCCGACACGCCCTCACTCACGAAGCCGAACTTCGCATAGTAGTGCACGAGCCGGTCCTTGCACGTGAGCACAAGGCCGCGACGGCCCTGCGCGCGGGCGTCGGCAATGGCGCGCTCGAGAAGCTGTCCCGCATAGCCGTGCCGGCGGTAGTCAGGCAGCGTGTTCACGCCGAAGATCATCTGCCACGCGCCGTGCGCGTCGTGCAGGGATGCATCGGCATAGAGATCGTCCGTGAGGTCGGCGCGGTCGGTGACCATGCCGTCGACGAACGCGATGAGCGTGCCGCCGTCAAACATCAGCCAGAAGTGGCCGCCGTAGTGCGCCAGCCGGTCTGCGAGCTCCGCGCGCGTCGCGGCCTCCGCCGCCGGGAAGCATGCCGCCTCCACCGCCGCCACGGCGTCGAGATCGGCGAGGGTCGCCGTGCGAATGATTTGATCCATCGTTATGCCTCCGTTTCGTCCAGCAGCAGCGCGGTCAGCTCCGCCACCGTGCGGCAGTAGTGCGGGCAGATACGCTGCATCGTTTCGATGATGTGCGGCACGGTGTGCGTCCACCCCGCCGCGATGAAGTCCACGCCCGCGCGGTCGGCCATGTCCTTGCCGGGCTTGAGATCGTCGATGACCACGAGCTGCTCCGGCCGCAGGCCGAGCTCGCGCTCGATCTGGTAAATGGGCCACGGCGCGGGCTTGCGCCGCTCGGGGTCCGGGTCCCAACCGTAGATCAGTTCCGGCGTGGGCAGATCGTGCGCGCGGTAGTCGCGCAGGATGTTCTCCGGCACGGAGTGGCTCACGACGCAGATGTGCCCGCCCGCGGCGCGAAACCGGTGCAGCAGGTCATGCATGCCGGGGAACGTATCTGGCACGTGCGTGCGCACATAGTCCAGCCACGTCTGGTACTGGATGTCCATCTCCACGTCGGAAAAGCCCAGAATGTCGCTGCACAGGGCGCCGAAGCCCGGCTCGAACGAGTAGGAAAAAAAGTCGTCGAGCGTCATGTGCACGTCCGGCCGCAGCTTCTGCAGCGTCTGCACGAAGGCCGGATAATTGATGGTCGCGGTGCTGTTGACGACCGTGTCGTCGTGGTCGAGCACCAGGCACTGGTAGCGCATGCGCGCCGCCTCCTTTGTCTCACATTGCACAGCATTTTACCATGAACCCCGGCGGAATGCCACCACCGGGCGCAAAAACGCCCGGACGAAGTTTTTTCCCGTCCGGACGGATGCCGTTGTGCACATTGCCGTCAGAAGCTGCCGGCGGCGGTGGACGCCCCCGCGCCCCAGAGCAGAATGCGCAGCGCGCCGATGAGCGCGAGGTGCGCGGGATAATAGACGTAAAAGAGCTTGCCCATAGAGCGCCATTTGCCCCGCGTGCCGTCATAGCACCGCAGCAGCGGGATGGAGAGCGCTGTACCGAGCTGCACGAGCGCATATACTTTATCTATAAAGAAGAAATACACGAGCGCGTACACGGCCGACCACACCATGAGCCAGCACATCTGGCGGCGGAATTCCCCGCGTGCCTGTCCCATGAACAGGATCGCCATCGCGGCCACGCAGCTCCAGTCCGACGGGAAGGTGATGGCGCAGATCAAAAACGTCAGCACGATCTTGACCCAGTTTTTGATCCGCTCATCATCGTGGATGACGAGCAGCACGAGGCCCCATGCGAGCGACCACACGACGCCCGTCTGGTTAAACGGCCCGGTAGACAGCGGCAAAAACGGGATGCCGAAGCAGAAATCATACGCAAAGTGCGAGATGAACGCGAGCGCGAACAGGCGCACAGCGTACTTTTTCACATCGTGCGTGTAGTGATAGCCCACGACGACGAAAAACCACATGATCGGCGCCGTCACGCGGCCGAGCAGGTGCAGCAAAAGCACCCACCACGCGGTGCTGTACCCCGGCCAGAGCGTCCACGTGAGGTGGTCGAGCGTCATGGCGAGGATGGCGATGCCCTTGAGCGCGTTGCCGCTCAGGGCCGGTCTGCGGGTCTGGAGCATGGGGGCACCTCCGGAAAACGAGTTTTCTCTTTTTCAGCATAGCAAATCCGCGCCGCCGCGTCAATGCCAGCGGCGCAGAATGAAACCGCCCGCGGCAGCTTTGGCTGCCGCGGGCGGAAATATCCGGCTGCGCGTGTCAGGTTTCGTCGGTCCCGGCCGTCTCGCCGAGGCCCGCATCGTCCTCCCCGAGGATGCCGAGCTTGCCGATGGCGTGGCGGCAGAGCGCGGCATACGTCTGCTCGCTGATGTCGTGCTCCATCTTGCAGGCATCTTCCTCGGCGGTCTTGGCGTCCACGCCGAGCTCCATGAGAAACTTGGTCAGCGTGTGGTGCCGGTCGAGCATACGCGAGGCGATGTCCATCCCGCTCGGCGTGAGCGTGATGAGCCCGTCGCGATCCATGGTGATGTAGCCGTTTTCGCGCAGGCGCTTGGTCGTGTAGGTCACGCTCGGCTTCGTGACGCCGAGGTGCTCTGCGATGTCGATCGAGCGAATGTATCCGTGCTTCTGCTGCATCATCAGCATTGCTTCCAGATAGTCTTCCGCAGCTCTCAGGATCTGCATAGCGGTTTTCACCAACCTTTTCGTGAAATCTCTTTTAGGTTAGCACACTTTAACCAAAATTGCAAGAGACGCGGCTTTTTTATATTTTTCTCTTGACAAACGATGTTAGATGCGTTAAACTTTGGCGTGGTTAAGGAAGTTTAACTTATGTTAAACGAATATAACCGCTCTTTTTTCATTCTGGGTTAGCACGCTCTAACCATTTACCAGTGGAGGGATATCTATGATGCCGCTGAATCTCGCCAACGTCGGCGAGGAGACACTGATTCTGAAAGTCGGCGGGAACCCGGAGATCAGAAAGCATTTGGCCGATCTGGGGTTTGTCCCCGGCGGGACGGCTACGGTCGTATCGGCGATCGGCGGGAATCTGATCGTGAAGGTCAAAGAATCCCGCGTTGCCATCAGCGATGAGATGGCACGCAAGATCATGATTTAAGGGAGGAAGTACGATGAAAACGCTGCGAGACGCCAAGATCGGCGAAACGGTCAAGGTCGTGAAGCTGCACGGTGAGGGCGCGATCAAGCGCCGCATCATGGACATGGGCATCACGAAGGGCACGGATGTGTACGTGCGCAAGGTCGCACCGCTCGGTGATCCGGTGGAGGTCACGGTGCGCGGGTACGAACTGAGTCTGCGCAAGGCCGACGCCGAGATGATCGAAGTTCAGGCGTAAACATCTGTAAGCAAAAAATACTGATTACATAAGGTAGGATCCCCCGAAGCAGAGGAGAATATCACAAAGGAGCATCCGAATGGAAAAGCAAATCAAGATTGCCTTAGCCGGTAACCCGAACTGCGGCAAGACGACGCTGTTCAATGCGCTGACCGGCTCCAATCAGTTTGTGGGCAACTGGCCGGGCGTCACGGTCGAGAAAAAGGAAGGCCGCCTGAAAAAGCATGACGACGTCGTCATCATGGACCTTCCCGGCATCTACTCGCTCAGCCCGTACACGCTCGAAGAGGTCGTCGCCCGCAACTACCTGATCGACGAGCGTCCGGACGCCATCCTCAACATCGTGGACGGCACGAACCTCGAGCGCAACCTGTACCTGACCACGCAGCTGACCGAGCTGGGCATCCCGGTGGTCATGGCCGTGAACATGATGGACATCGTGCGCAAGAGCGGTGACCAGATCAACATCAACCAGCTGTCGCAGCAGCTCGGCTGCAAGGTCGTGGAGATCTCCGCCCTGAAGGGCGACGGCGTCATGGCCGCGGCAGAGGCCGCCATCGAGGCCGCCAAGTCCACCAAGACCGTGCCGATGCACACGTTCTCCGGCCCAGTCGAGCACGCGATCGCCCACATCGAAGAGGCGGCCGTGCACGAGATGCCGGAAGAGCAGCAGCGCTGGTACGCCATCAAAATTTTCGAGCGCGACGACAAGGTGCTCGCCAAGCTCCACATCCCCGAGGATGTGCACCAGCACATCGAGGCGGACATCAAGGCCGCCGAGGAAGAGCTCGACGACGATGCCGAGTCCATCATCACCAACGAGCGCTACGTCTACATCGCGGAAGTCATCCGCGCCTGCTACCGCAAGAAATCCAAGGCCACGCAGTCCACGTCCGATAAGATCGACCGCATCGTCACCAACCGCTGGCTGGGCCTGCCGATCTTCGCCGTGGTCATGTTCCTCGTCTACTGGGTCGCCATGGTCGCTGTCGGCGCGCCCGCGACCGACTGGGCCAATGACGGCGTGTTCGGCGACGGCTGGCACCTGCTGGGCATCGGCTCGAGCGCCTATAACGACGCCAACGACGAATACACCGCCGCGACCGAAGCGGTCGACGCGTTCCTGGGTCTTGACACCGAAGCCGAAGACTTCGACGCCGACGCCACCCTCGCGGACATGAAAGATTTCGTTCCGAGCGCCGACACCGCGACCGTCACGGTCGAGGACGAGGAGACGCTGGCCGAGAATGAACTGACCGCCTACTACGACGCCATCCCCGAAGACGCCGACGAGGACAGCACCGTGGGCATGACGTATGTCGACGCGGTCGCCTACCTCGAAGCCAACGGCTTTGACGCGCCCGATCCGGCCGACTACGGCGTCTGGGTCCCGGGCATCCCGGTCCTGATCGGCAACGGTCTGGAGAAGGCGGGCTGTGCCGACTGGCTCAGCGGCCTGATCCTCGACGGCATTGTCGCCGGTGTCGGCGCGGTGCTCGGCTTCGTGCCGCAGATGCTGGTCCTGTTCTTGATGCTGGCCTTCCTCGAGGCCTGCGGCTACATGTCCCGTATCGCCTTCGTGCTCGACCGTATCTTCCGTAAGTTCGGCCTGAGCGGCAAGTCCTTCATCCCGATGCTCATCGGCGTCGGCTGCGGCGTGCCGGGCGTTATGGCTTCCCGTACCATTGAAAACGAGCGTGATCGCCGCATGACGATCATGACCACCACCTTCATCCCCTGCGGCGCGAAAGTGCCCTTCATCGGCATGATCGCCGGCGCCCTGTTCGGCGGCAGCGCCTGGGTCTCCACCTCCGCTTACTTCATCGGCATGGCCGCGATCATCATCTCCGGCATCATGCTCAAGAAGACCAAGATGTTCTCCGGCGATCCGGCTCCGTTCGTCATGGAGCTGCCGGCCTACCACTGGCCGACGCTGGGCAACGTGCTCCGCTCCATGTGGGAGCGCGGCTGGTCCTTCATCAAGAAGGCCGGCACGATCATCCTGCTGTCCACGATCCTCGTCTGGTTCACCACGTACTTCGGCACGGTCGACGGCACGTTCCGTATGCTGTCCGAGGACGAGATCGACTACTCCATCCTCGCTGCCATCGGCGGCGTCATCGCCTGGATCTTCAAGCCCCTCGGCTGGGGCAACTGGCAGGCGGCAGTCGCCTCCATCACCGGCCTCGTTGCCAAGGAGAACATTGTCGGCACGCTCGGCATCCTCTACGGCGGCGGCGACGGCACCGTGTACCAGAACATCGCGGCTGCCTTCAACGGCATCAGCGGTTACAGCTTCCTGGTGTTCAACCTCCTGTGCGCTCCGTGCTTCGCGGCTATCGGCGCCATCAAGCGCGAGATGAACAGCCAGAAGTGGACGTGGTTCGCCATCGGCTATCAGTGCGGCTTTGCTTACCTGTGCGGCCTGATGATCTACCAGTTCGGCTGCGCCTTCACCGGCAACCTGAACGTGATCGGCCTCATCTGTGCGATCCTGGCACTGGCCGGCATCATCTACATGCTGGTGCGTCCCTACAAGGAAGCCACCACGCTCAAGGCCTGAGCCTTTCCAAAATTCGCAAACGCAAAGGAGTGATTTTCCATGTTCAGCTGGATTGGCGCGAACCTCTCTACGATTTTGATTTCGATTGTACTTATCGCCATTGTCACCTTCATTTCCCTTTCCCTGATCCGCCAGAAGCGGCAAGGGAAATCCTCCTGCGGCGGCAACTGTGCCCATTGCGGTGCGCAGTGCCATAGCTGCCACCCCAAAGGGCAGTGAAATTGCTTGGACAGACAGAGTCCCCCAACTCTGTCTGTCCATTTTTATATGCGGCGGCGACCGTCCCGCCCCCCTTGGCTCCCTTGTGCAAAGGAAGCTGGCAGCCGCAAGGCTGGCTGAGGGATTGACACGCTCAGATTTGCGCTGCAGATGGTATTTGCCAACCTTCCCTTACACAGGAGCGGCTTTGGCAGCGCCCCCCCAATTCTGCGCCGCACAATATCTTAACAAACAATTCAGACGATTCTTCACAGAATCGTCATCCTTTTTTCGGGAACCAATTTACAATGGGAGCGTCTCATCCTGTAAAGCACCGTGGCCGACCGGCCGCGGGGAAAGGAAACCATCACCATGAAATTTCTCAAACGGACCCTGCCCATTGTGCTCGCCGTGTGCATGCTCGCAAGTCTCTGCGCCGTGTCGGCCATCGACGCCGGCGAGACGCGCACCGTCATCGGCGCCGACCTCACGGACGAGCAGATCAAGACCGTCTACAAAACCTTCGGCATCGAGCGCGGCAGCGTCAAGGAGCTGACCGTCACGAATCAGGACGAGCGGCAGTATCTCAGCGGCGTCATCAGCGACGCGCAGATCGGCACGAAATCCATCTCCTGCATCTCCATCGAGGTGCTCGACGCCGGCAAGGGCATGACCGTCAACACGTCGCACATCACCTACTGCACGAGCCAGATGTACATCAGCGCGCTGGCCACGGCCGGCATCACGGATGCGAAGATCACCGTGACCGCGCCGTTCGACGTCTCGGGCACCGCGGCGCTGACGGGCGTGTACAAGGCGTATGAGGACATCACGGGCACAAAGCTCGACGAGACCGCCAAGGCCGTCTCCTCGCAGGAACTGGCCACGACGGCGGAGCTCGCGCAGACCATCGGCGACTATGACTCGGTCGAGATCGTCAACGAGCTCAAGCTCATCCTCAACGAGACGAAGGACATGACCGACGCCGAACTGCGCGCCAAGATCAAAGAGATCGCCGCCAAGTACGACGTCACGCTCACGGACGACCAGATGACCCAGCTCGTGAACCTCTGCCGCTCGCTCGAAAAGCTGGACACGAACGCCCTGCTCTCGAAGGTGCAGGCCGTGCAGGACACGCTCAAGCAGCTCGCCGGCGCGAAGGACAAGGTCGCGTCCTTCACCGGCAAGGTCAAGGACGTCATCACCGCCATCGGCGATTTCTTCGACCGTGTCATCGCTCTCTTCCGCAAGTAAATCCGGATATGCTGACCCGCCCGCAGGCAGTGCCTGCGGGCGGGGGCGGTATTTTCCCCGACGCACATGTCGCCGGAGAAAATGATCGGACTTTCTTTCGCCGCTCCGGCGGCGAAACTCTACGAGGTTTTGGACAAGCTGTGCCCGCCCGCAGGCAGCGCCTGCGGGCGGGCTTTCGCGTTTATTTTTCCAGCGCGGCGAGCTTCTCGCGGCGGATGCGGTCGGCGTCCCGGCGGACGAAATACGCGGGGATGAGGATGAACACCGCGCTCACGGCCGCGGCCAAAAACAGCTCATACGGGTAGAGATAGCTGCCGGCGTAGCTCGGGTACTTGGCGAGGATGCCCGCCGTCGGCTCGAGCGCGACGGCCCGGATGATGAGCGGGTCGATGATACTCGCGAGCACCATGGGCAGCATGATGTAGATGACCATCTTCACGCTCTGCGACGCGCCTGCGCGCCCGGCGGGCGTATAGTCGCGCGACGAGGTGGTGAACAGCCCCGCCATAGCGAGGTTTCCGGCCATGATGCACGTACCACCGACGCACAGCAGCGGCATGGCGTGGCCGACGAACTTGATGCTGTAGGCGATCAGGCCGCCGAGCACCTGCAAAATCGCCACGGGGTAATAAAACTTTTCCTTGCCGAAGCGGTCCATGGCCTTGCCCGCGAGGACGGACAGCACGGCCGAGGCAAGCACGACGATGCCGATGGGCAGGATGTAGTTGTCGATGCCGAGCGTGACCTCGACGAGCGAGATCATGTACGGCTGCCACAGCTGCATGGCAAGGCCGGAGAACATCATGCCAAGAAAGCAGATGTAGATCATCTTATTGGCGCGGATGTTCGCCGGGCGGAAGGCGTAGAGCACGTCGCGCAGATACGTGTCGCCCTGCACGGGGCGCAGGGCCGGACTGTCGCGGAAGATGCACAGGCCGAGCACACCGGCCGCACTCGTCAGGCCGCCGAGCACGAGGAAAAAGCCCGTCCAGTTGCCGTGCACGGTCATGCCGTCAAAACCCGCGAAGATGACGATGAGCGCGAGGATGGGCATGATGCTCAGCACGATGTCCACGACGCCGCGGTTCGTGACGTCGGTCACGTCCGTGACCCAGGCGGAAAAGGCCGAGTCGTTGGCCGTGCTGCCGATGGCGGACATGACGCAGTCCATGACGACGAAGAGCGTCACCGCGAGGCCGACGTCGCCGCCGACCTGCCCGTTGCCGAAGAGCGCGAACGCCGCCGTCGTGATGCCCCAGAGGATATACCCCCAGCAGACGAAGGCGCGGCGCTTGCCCACGCGGTCCGACCACGCGGCGCTGAAGATCGTCGCGAGCGCGGCGGCGATGGCGCTGGCCGCGACGGTCGCGGACGTGGCCCAGCCGGCGGCCGTGATATTTTTCTGAATGTAGGTGGAAAAGTAGACGTTCTCGACCATCCAGGCGATCTGCCCGATGAAGCCGAACACCAGCAGACTCGCCCAGACGCGCGCGCCGAGCGGCGTCGCCTTTTTGACGACCAGATTCTCCTGCATGAAAGTTCTCCCCTTTGCAAGGCGTTATCGCCTGATTATACCATGTTCTCCCCCGCCCGGCAACCGGGAACCTGCTTCCTGCCGCGCGGCGCGGCGGGATCGGTCAGCTCCGGGATGGCCTCGTCGTCCGGCATGGTCTCGAATGCCGCGATGTCAAATTCGCCCCGGTCGACCCGCCCGGCGAAATCGAGGATGTTGTCCGCCTTTTTGAACGTCATGCCCAGCGCCTGCAGCTGCGCACGGTCGAGCGTGAGCAGCGACGCGGCGTCGACCGTGCCGGCGGCCTGCGCGGCCGTGGAGATCGGCTGGCCGATGATGTGGCGCACGACCGAGGCGAACACGTCCGGGTCGGCGGCGCGCTCGACGTGACCGATCTGCGCGATGGCCGCGCCCAGCCGCTTGTCCCGCGCGGCCAGATAGGCCGTCTCTTTTTCTCCGTAAACGATGTTCATGGGCACCTCCCCGCTGCACATGCGGCCATGTAAAATAAATTTAAAAATTTTTTGCGCCCCTGCATTAAAAAAAGAAGTTGGCGCATTATTATGGCAGAACGGAAATGAAACATATTTTCGTGAGACAGAGCTTGCTTTCCTCATAAGGTTGTTTACCGGTTATTTACAGCTTTACCCCACACACAAAACTTTTGCTTGCTCTGCAGCGCCTGCGCGACACCGCGCGGGCGCATTCTCTTTTAAAAGACGTGTTCTCTTTTTCAATCATAACACAGCGCCCGGGGCTCTTTTCGGCCCCGGGCGTTTTCGCGCCATCTCCTCAAGGAGATGGCGAATGCCGCGGCACGGTCACCCCTGCTGCGCCAGCCGCGGGATATCCCCCACGCCGTCGAGCACGACGCTCGGCCGGTAGGCAAACTCGTCCAGCGTTGCGCGCGTGGACACGCCGCTGAGCACGAGCACGGTGGACATGCCGCTCTCCATGCCGGAGATAACGTCGGTGTCCATGCGGTCGCCGATCATGACGGCCTCGCCCGAGTGGCAGCCGAGCATGCGCAGGCCGGTGCGCATCATGAGCGGGTTCGGCTTGCCGCAGAAATACGCCTGCTTGCCGGTGGCGATCTCCACCGGGGCGATGAGCGCGCGGCACGCGGGGGCGATGCCCTCGTCCGTCGGGCCGCAGGTGTCGGAGTTTGCGCCGATGAGCTTCGCGCCCGCGAGCACGAGATTCGTCGCCTTCGTGAGCGTGTCGAGCGAGTAGGCCCGCGCCTCGCCGATGACGACGTAGTCGGGATTGACGTCGTTCATGGTGATGCCGCGGTCATAGAGCGCATTGAGCAGCCCCGCCTCGCCGAGGGCGTACACCGAGCACCCGGGCGTCTGGTCGGCCAGGAAGGCCGCCGTGGCCAGCGCGCTGGTATAAAAGTGCTCCTCCGGCACGTCGAGCCCCATGCGCCCGAGCTTCTGGTGCAGCTCGCGCGGGGTCATGCCGCTGTTGTTGGTCAAAAACAGATACTCCTTGTGCGTGTCCTGCAGCCAGTGGATGAACTCCGCCGCGCCGGGCAGGATGTGGTTGCCGTGATAGATCACGCCGTCCATATCGCACAGGAAGCCCTTTTTCGCGTTAAAATCGATCATTTCCATGTCCGTTCTCCTTATCCTTGCTTCTGCTCTCAGCTTACCACGCATCCCGCCGCCGGGCAAGCGGCAGGCGCGTCAAATTTGCGTAAAGTCACAGGTCCAGCCGCAGGAAGATCGTCGTGTCCAGCGGGCTGTCGTTGTAGGGCGGGATGTCGTAAAACCCGAGCGCGCGGTACATCCGGATCGCGCTCGTGAGAAACGGCAGCGTGTCGAGCAGCATGACCGTGTAGCCGATGGCGCGCGCGTCATCGAGAATGCGCTGCATCATCGCCCCGGCGATGCCCCTGCCGCGAAACGCGGGGCGCACGTACAGCCGCTTGAGCTCGCACGTCGTATCATCCAGCCTGCGCAGCGCGATGCACCCGGCCGGTTGCCCATCGCACCACGCAACGTAGAGCCGCCCGCCCGGCAGGCCGTACTTTTTCGTCAGGTCGGCGACCTCGGCGTCGTAATTTTGCAGGTCGAGATAGACCTGAAAATGCGGGTCGTTCTCGACGAGCATGTGCGTGTATTCCGCGAACAGCTCCCGCACCGCCTCCGGTGTGTCATAGCCCAATTTCAGCTCCATGGGAAGCACCTCCCTGTCCTGATCTCGAAAGGCGCAAGGGACGTCAATGCCCCCTGTGCTTTTCTTTCCGCTTCGTCTGCCGCAGCTGAAACTGCCGCGCCTGCTCACGCTCCCGCTCGGCACGGGTCTGCACCCGGCGCGCAGCCTTGCCCTGCTCGCGCGGCTCGGCGCCAAACACGATCCTGCGCACCGCGTACTGTCCGTCCTCCTCGCGCTCGCAGAGCCCGATCCAGAACGGCGGCTCAAATAAAACCGTGAGCCGAACCATACGTGTCCCCATCGAAACGCCTCCTTTTCGTGAAATCCCGCAAGGAACGGACAACCAAGGAGGCAGGTTACTGACAGCGTCGCCGCTGCTCCCGGACTACCTACCGGGACGTGTTTTTATCCTTGCGCTTCCATTTTACCGCATTTGTGCCCCGCGTCAAGCCCCCGCGAAAAAGCGCGGTGCGGGGCATTGACGCGCGCGGGCAAAGCGGCTAAACTAGACCTCAGTTTCTTTTCTCGGAGGCGCCTATGAAAACGACAACCACTCCCACCGGCACCGGCCGCGCGCGGCTGGGCCTGATCGTGTCCATGACCGTGTTCGGCACGATTGGCCTGTTCGTGCGCCGGATCGAGATCACCTCGGCCGAGCTCGCGCTCTGCCGCGCGGGGCTCGCGGCCGTGTTTCTGCTGCTGTCTTTTCTCGTCACGCGCAGGCGTCTGTGCCTGAGCGAAATCAAAAAGTCGCTCTGGCTGCTGCTGGCCTCGGGCGCGGCCATGGGCATCAACTGGATGCTGCTGTTCGAGGCGTACAAGTACACGACCATATCCTTGGCCACGCTCAGCTACTATCTCGCACCCGTGCTCGTCACGGCGCTGTGCCCGCTGCTGTTTCATGAGAAAATGACGCGCGCGCAGTTCGTCTGCTTTCTCATGTCCACGCTCGGCGTCGCACTCATCATCGGCTCCGGCGGCGTACAGGGCAGCGGGTCGGATGTGCGCGGCATTCTCTTCGGCGTGAGCGCCGCGGTGTTTTATGCCGCCGTCATCCTGCTCAACAAATACATCACCGGCGTCCCGGCGCTCGAGCGCACGTTCGTGCAGTTTCTCGCGGCCATTCTGGTGCTCACGCCGTATGTCGCGCTCACGTCGGGCTTTCACCCGGGCGTGATGTCAGCGGCCGGGTGGGTGAATCTGCTCATCGTCGGTCTCGTGCACACGGGCCTGACATACTGCATGTATTTCTCCGCCATCCGGGCGCTGCCGGGGCAGGAGTCGTCGCTGCTGAGTTATATCGACCCCATCGTGTCCGTGCTCGTGTCGGTGCTGCTGCTCGGTGAGCCGCTCGCCCCGGTGCAGATCGTCGGCATCGTGCTGTTTCTCGGCTTTGCCATCGTAAACGAGCTCACGCACAAGAGCGCACGGGCATAAAAACAGAAAAAAGCCCCACCGACCCGCGATTTCCGCAGGCCGGTGGGATTTTCGTGCGGTCACATCCGGCTCACGCCGGGTCATTGCCTTCGTTCGCACCCAGATAGGCCGTAATGTTCATAACCAGTTTCCTCCCCATGTGTGCACAGCACCTTGTCACAGGCTATGCTGCGGACAGCACGCTTTTTTCTTCATCTTTCCCCATGCGCTTCCGTCCGCTCCCAAAGCAAGATTTGGCTTCCCGCTCATGTTTTTATCATACTACGGCCGCAGACGCAAAAAACACCCCGCTCACGGCGGGGTGTTTTTGCTGTCAGGCGATCAGATTTTCGTGATGATCTTGATGCCGGGGCCCATGGTGGACGCCGTGACGCAGGACTTGATGTACTGGCCCTTCGCGGCGGCCGGCTTGGCCTTGATGATCGCGCCGATGAGCGCGTTGTAGTTCTCGGTGAGCTTCTCAGCGCCAAAGCTGACCTTGCCGATCGGGCAGTGGATGATGTTGGTCTTGTCGAGACGGTACTCAATCTTACCGGCTTTGGCTTCCTTGATGGCGTTGGCAATGTTCGGCGTGACCGTGCCGGCCTTCGGGGACGGCATCAGGCCCTTGGGGCCGAGCACTTTGCCGAGACGGCCGACGACGCCCATCATGTTGGGAGAAGCGATGACGGTGTCGAACTCGAACCAGTTCTCACCCTGGATCTTCGCAACGAGATCCTGGCCGCCGGCGTAATCGGCACCGGCGTCGAGCGCTTCCTGGACCTGCTCTTCCTTGCAGAAGACGAGCACGCGGGTGACCTTGCCGGTGCCGTGGGGCAGGACGATGGCGCCGCGGACCTGCTGGTCGGCGTGACGGGAGTCAACGCCCAGCTTCACGTGCAGCTCGACGGTCTCGTCGAACTTGGCCTTGGCGGTCTTGGTGATGAGCTCGAAGGCTTCCTGCGGCTCGTACTGAGCCTGCTTATCAATGAGCTTAGCGCTCTCTTTATAATTTTTACCTCTGAACAATTCAGTTTCCTCCTAATAAAGTGGTTCGTCGGATGGATGATCCTCCCACGATCAGGGAGCGGAATCTGACGGCTTATTCGCCGACCAGAACGCCCATGCTGCGGCAAGTGCCGGCGATCATGCTCATAGCAGACTCGATGCTGGAGCAGTTGAGATCGGGCATCTTCTGCTCTGCGATCTTGCGCAGGTCTTCCTTGCTGATGGTCGCGACCTTATCTCTCTGGGGCACGCCGGAAGCATGCTCGATGCCGCAGGCCTTCTTGATGAGCAGGGCTGCCGGGGGCGTCTTGGTAATGAACGAGAAGCTGCGGTCGGCGTACACGGTGATGACGACCGGGATCATCATGCCCATGTCGCCCTTGGTGCGCTCGTTGAAGTCCTTGGTGAACTGGCCGATGTTGATGCCATACTGGCCGAGCGCGGGGCCGACCGGGGGAGCCGGCGTTGCCTTGCCGGCGGGAACCTGGAATCTGACGTATCCAACTATTTTCTGTGCCACTTGAAAGCACCTCTTTCTTGTAAGATTTTAATCCTTGATCGCTTCGACCTGATCAAGCTCGAGGTCGACGGGCGTCTCTCTGCCGAACATGGAAACGACGACGCGGACACGGTCCTTCTCGGGCTCGAGCTCGTCCACCGTGCCGATGAAGCCCTCGAGCGGGCCGTCAGTGATCTTGACGGAGTCGCCGAGCTCATAGCCGACCACCACTTCGTGGTGCTCGACGCCGAGGTCATAGATTTCCTGTTCTGTCAGGGGAATCGCCTTCCCGTCGGAGCCGACGAAGCCCGCGGCGCCGCGCACGTTGTGCACGAGATGCCAGCTCTCATCGGTCAGCACCATCTTCACGAGCACGTAGCCCGGGAAGACCTTGCGCTCGACAGTCTTTTCACCGGAATCGGTGATCTCCTTGACCGTCTCCATGGGGATGTTGACTTCCTGGATCAGATCCTGCATTTTGCGGTTTTCTGCCGCCTTGAGGATGTTCGCGGCCACGCTGTTTTCGTAGCCGGAGTAGGTATGGACAACATACCATTTTGCAAGTTCAGACATATTATCCACCACCCAGCTTCAGCAGAAGCTGCACGCCCTGATCGGCCAGCGAATCGAAGCCCCACAGAACCAGTGCGGAGACGACCATGACCACCAGGCAGACTGCGGTGTTGTTTGCCGTCTGCTTCGGCGTCGGCCACACGACTTTCTTGAGCTCGCTCTTCATGTCGCGGAACCATTTGCCGATGCGTTTGAAAAACGGGAGTTTTTTATCGACTTTCTTGACGGCTTCTGTGGAAATTTCTTTCTTTTCCGGTTTCTTATCAGCCATGAATCATTCCGTCCTTTCGAAAGTCTTATTTGGTTTCAACGTGCTTGGTGTGCTTGCGGCAGAAGGGGCAATACTTACTCAGTTCCAGCTTTTCGGTAGTGTTCTTCTTGTTCTTCATGGTGTTGTAGTTCCGCTGCTTGCACTCTGCGCATCTGAGCGTCACCTTGACACGGGATCCAGCTTTAGCCATATTTTTCGGCACCTCCTTATTGATTTCGTCCCTGTCGGGACGTGATTGCCTCCCTGTATGGGTCGAAAGGGCATAAAAAGGGAACCTCTCGACTGACAGGTAGATTCACTATACCACACTCCCTGTCAAAGGTCAAGCCTTTTTGCACTGGTGGTGAAGCGGCACGAAACGGCACCGTCGACAGCAGAAAACGCCGCCTCCGAAGTCCGGAGGCGGCGCGCAAAATGCGGTTTTTATGCCTTTCAGGCCACGTCCTCGAAGCCGGGCACCGGCTTCTTGGCCGTGACGGCGCGGATGACAAACAGCGTTGCGATCACGAGCACGACACCGATGGCGAGGCAGATGTAAACGTTCTGGATGAAGCCCGCCAGGATGTAGTTGACAAAGCAGATGATGCCGACGGTGCCGGCATACGGCAGCTGCGTGGACACGTGGTTGACGTGGTTGCACATCGCACCGGCAGAGGCCATGATGGTCGTGTCGGAGATGGGCGAGCAGTGGTCGCCGAGCACGGCGCCGGCCAGGCACGCGGACACGCCGATGATGAACAGCTCACTCGTCGGGTCGAACACGTAGGTGACGATCGGCAGCAGGATGCCGAACGTGCCCCAGCTCGTGCCGGTAGAGAAGCTCAGCACACCGGCAACCAGGAAGATGATCGCCGGCAGGAAGCTGAACAGCGACCCGGCCGCGGAATTCATGACGGAAGCGACGAAGTACTTGCCGCCGAGCAGGCCGGTCATGTTCTTGAGCGAGGTGGCGAAGGTCAGGATCGTGATGGCGGGGACCATGTTGATGAAGCCCTTCGGCAGGCAGTCCATGGCGGCCTTGAAGCTGATGAGGCGGCGGCACAGGAAGTAGATGATCGTGAACACGAGCGCGATCAGCGAGCCCCAGGGCAGCGCGGCGAAGGCGTCGGTGTTGCCGAAAGCGCCGACAAAGTCGTGGTAGTAATCACCGGCAGCGTCCCAGTAACCGCCGACATAGACCAGACCGGCAAAGCAGGTCACGATCAGCACGGCGACGGGCAGGATCAGGTCGATGACGCGGCCGTTCTGGTTGCATTCAATGGCATCGCTGTTGGCATCGGCGCGGTCGCCGGTGGTGTAGAGATCGTCCTTGAAGCGGGCGTTCATCTCGTGCAGGCGCATCGGGCCGTAATCGAACTTCATGAGGATGAGCGCGATGATGAACACGAACGTGAGCAGCGAGTAGAAATTGTACGGGATGGCGCGCACGAACAGGTCAAAGCCGTTGTAGTCCTCGACGACGCCGGACACGGCGGCCGCCCAGGAGGAGATCGGCGCGATCATGCACACGGGCGCGGCCGTGGCGTCGATAAGATAGGCGAGCTTGGCGCGGGAGACCTTGTGCCGGTCGGTGACGGGCAGCATGACCGAGCCGACGGTCAGGCAGTTGAAGTAGTCGTCGACGAAGATGAGCACGCCGAGCAGAAATGTGGCGAACATGGCGCCGACGCGGGTCTTGATGTGGGTCTCGGCCCAGCGGCCGAAGGCGGCGGAGCCGCCGGCGCGGTTGATAAGCGCGACCATGGCGCCGAGGATGACAAGGAAGAGCATGATACCGGCGTTGTCGGCAACGGCGGGCACCATGCCGTCGTTGATGATGGCGTCAAGGCCGGTGATCGGGTTAAAGTTGGAGTAAAACAGTGCGCCGAGCAGGATGCCCACGAACAGCGACGAATAAACTTCCTTCGTGATGAGCGCGAGGATGATGGCGACGATCGGCGGCACGAGGGCCCAGAACGAAAACGCCATGCGGCTGGTGGATGTGATCACGCCGGTGCCCTCGCAGACACCGCATTCCTCACCCTGTGAGATGCCGGTACCGTTGCACGTGGTGCAGGTGATGGACTTGGCCACATCGCCCCCGTCGTCGGCGGCGAGCGCGCACACGCTCAGCAGCGACACGGCCATCACGACGAGCAGCAGCACGGCCAGGATCTTGCGTCTGGAATTCATAGTGAAATTCCTCCCATAAAAAAATGTCATGAACAGAGCATACTGTTCATGACACTTGAAACACTCGTACCGGTCAATGACAGCGCTCCGCGTATTGCGGCAGTCCGGCGGATATTCTCCGGCGGCCCAGGCAATCCCGCGGCAGGCACCTGCGGGACCCTTCGGCGGCCGCCCCTTTCCCCTCCCGGTGACCTGCCGGTGAGCGAGGGTACTGATGACGTCCGCGCCTCTATCATGCTTTGTTCAGCGATACTCAGTATACGGTCGTGTACACAGAATGTCAACCAATTTTGCAAATTTTGTGTATTTTCGCGTTTCCGACAAAATCTTGGCCCTGTCTTTATGCACCCCGTACAAAAAAACGCCCGCCGGTGTTTCCGGCGGGCGTTTGGCTGGCTGTTTTTTCTCAGCGGCTGCCCTTATCGTAGGGGATGCCCTCGGCCTTGGGGGCGCGGGAGCTCTTGGACGTAAAGGCGAGCACGATGATCGTGATGAGGTAGGGCAGCATCTGGTAGAAATGCGCACTGATGCCGATCTGCGCGAGCAGATACACGCCGTCGCCGTTGATGTCCAGGCTGGTATAGGCCGCGGCGATGCATTTGAACAGGCCGAACAGCAGCGACGCACCCGCGATATTCAGCGGCTTCCAGTTGCCGAAGATCATGACGGCGAGCGCCAGGAAGCCGAAGCCTGCCACGTCGCCGTTGGACGAGCAGTTGGCGGTGGTCAGCGCATAGACGAAGCCGCCCATACCGGCCAGCGCGCCGGAGATGGTCGTGCCGGCGTAGCGCATCTTGTAGACGTTGATACCGAGCGAGTCGGCCGCCTGCGGATTTTCGCCGCACGCGCGCAGACGCAGGCCAAAGCGTGTCTTGTACAGCAGGATCGACAGAATGATGAACAGCAGGATGCACACATAGGTGGCCAGATACACCTTATTGACAAATGTCTCGCCGAAGAAGCCGAGGTCGGTGGACTTGTCGATGCCGAGCGTGCTCTTTTTGATCATGAACCAGCTGGCCGAATCGCCGCTGGCCATGTTGAGGGTGTTCTGGTTGGCGATGATGCGGATGAAGAACAGCACCAGCGCGGGCGCCAGCAGGTTGAGCGCCGTGCCGCCGATGGTCTGGTCGGCGCGCAGGTTGATCGACGCGAACGACAGCAGCAGCGAGAACAGCGCGCCCATGGCCGCCGACACGAGCATGGCCAGCAGCACGAGACCCTGCAGCGTGCCCCAATCACCGGCCGCTTTGGCGGCGATGAAGGTATCCACGCCCTGCATCTGGCGCACGAAGAGCACGCCGATGAACGCGCCGAAGATCATGATGCCCTCAAGTGCGAGGTTGATGATGCCGCTGCGCTCGGCAAACACGCCGGCGAGCGCCACGATCATGAGCGGAACGGCATAGATCAGCGTCTGTTGAATAAGAAAGGTCATGCCTGCTCGCCTCCTTCCGCGACGGGTGCATCCGCGTCCGGGTCTGTGATGGCCGGGTCCGGATGCAGGTCCGGGTCACCAAGCGACTGCGCGGGCTCGGCGGGCTGATCGTCTGCCGGCGTGCCGCCGGACTTGCGCTTTTTCTTCCGGCCGTCGAGCAGCATGCGGATCACGAGCGAGAACGCGCTCAGATACACGATGGCCGCAATGATGACGTCCGTGATGTATTCATTGTAAGCCGTGAGGTTGGTCAGCTGCAGGCCCGCAATGTCCAGCACGGACATGAAGATAGCCGTAAAGATGACAGCGATGGGGTTGTTGACCGCGAGCAGGGCGACCGGGATGCCGTTGAAGCCCTCGGCCGGGAGCGTCTGATACGTGCTCCAGAAAAACTCTGTGTTGCCGGACAGGTAGTACAGCGCAGCGCCGCCGCCGGCGAGCCCGCCCGCGATGGCCATGGACAGGACAATGTCGCGCTTGTCGCGGATGCCGGCGTAGCGTGCGCTGTGGCGGTTCATGCCGCAGGCCTTGAGCTCGTAACCGAGCGCCGTCTTGTTCATGAGGATGTACATGCCGATGGCGAAGAGGATCGCCAAGAGGATACCGGCGTTGACCTGCGAGTTCGGGAAGAGCTTGTCGAGGCCGAGCTTCGCCGTGGCCACGTCGTTATAGGTCGTCTTGTAGATATAGCCGGACTTGGTGTTCTCGACCATGTTCTTGAAATTGCTGATGTCGAACATCCATGTCACGAGGTTTGCCGCCAGCCAGTTGGTCATGATGCTCGCCAGCACCTCGTTGATGTTCAAAAACGCCTTGAGCGCGCCGGGGATCGCGCCCCAGAGCGCACCGGCGGCGATGCCGCCGAGAAACGCGAGGATCCAGATCAGCCACGGGGCAACGCTGCTCGACGGGATACCGAGCGCAATGCACAGCGACACGAGCGTGCCCATGAGGTACTGGCCGGGCGCGCCGATGTTGAACAGGCCGGTCTTGAACGCCACGGCGACGGACAGGCCCGTCATGATGAGCGGCGTGGCGCGGAAGAGCATGTTGCCGAAGTTCGTGGAGTTGAAGCCCCAGGTGAGCACGCCGGAGGCAGTGCGGCCGGTGCTGAACAGGCCGGCGAACACGAGGCGGAAGCCGTCCCAGACGCTCGACGCGCCGAGCTCCGGATTCGAGAAGCCGACGGCGGCGATGATGACGCTGCCGACGACGAGACCGATGAGGATCGACAGCAGGGACGCAAGGATCTTCTTGGTCATGTCCTTTTCATAAAGGGTGCGGAGTTTGTTCTGCTTCATGCCGATTCACCGTCCTTCCCGCTGCGCTTGGCTCCGGACATATACAGACCGAGCTCCTGCACAGTCGTCTGCTTCGGGTCGAGCTCGCCGACGATCTGCCCCTCGTACATGACGAGGATGCGGTCGGACAGGCTCATGACCTCATCAAGCTCGAGCGACACGAGCAGCACGGCCTTACCCGCGTCGCGCTGGGCGACGAGCTGCTTGTGGATGTATTCGATCGCGCCGACGTCAAGGCCGCGCGTGGGCTGCACGGCGATGATGAGCGGTTTGTCCCGGTCGACCTCGCGGGCGATGATGGCCTTCTGCTGGTTGCCGCCGGACATGCTGCGCGCGATCGTGACGGCGCCCTGACCGCTGCGGACGTCGAACTGCTCAATGAGCCGGTCGGCGTATGCACGCACGGCGTCGCGGCGGATGAAGCCGCCGTGCTGGAACTGCGGCTCCTTGTAACGCTGGAGCACCAGGTTCTGCTCGAGCGTGAAGTCGAGCACGAGGCCGTGCTTGTGCCGGTCCTCGGGGATGTGACTCATATTCTTGCTGCGGCGGCGGATGGAGGCGTGCGTGATCGTCTCGCCGCAGAGTGTGACGGAGCCGCCGGTGATCTTATCAAGGCCGGTCAGGCCGTGGATGAGCTCCGTCTGGCCGTTGCCGTCGATGCCGGCGATGCAGACGATCTCGCCCGCGCGCACGGAAAACGACACATGGTCCACGGCGTTGCGCTTGTGCAGGTGCGACAGGACGCACAGGTCCTCCACGTGCAGGATTTCCTCGCCGGGGCGGGCCTGCGTCTTGTCGATGACGAGCTGCACGGGGCGGCCGACCATCATGTTCGACAGCTCCTGCTTGTTCGTGTCGCAGGTGTTGACGGTGCCGATGCACTTGCCCTTGCGCAGGACGGTGACACGGTCGGCCACGGCCATGATCTCATTGAGCTTGTGCGAGATGAAGAGGATGGACTTGCCCTCGCGCGCAAACTCCTTCATCGTGGCCATGAGCTCGTCGATCTCCTGCGGGGTGAGCACGGCGGTCGGCTCGTCGAAAATGAGGATCTCATTGTCGCGGTAGAGCATCTTGAGGATCTCGACACGCTGCTGCATGCCGACGGTGATGTCCTCGACCTTGGCGTCGAGGTCGACCTTCAGGCCGTATTTTTCCGAGAGCTCCTCGACCTTTTTGCGCGCTTCCTTGCGCTGGATGAAGCCGAGCTTCGTCGTCTCGGCGCCGAGGATGATGTTGTCGAGCACGGTGAACACGTCGATGAGCTTGAAGTGCTGGTGCACCATGCCGATGCCGAGCGCGGTGGCATCATTGGGGTTGTCGATCTTGACGGGCTTGCCGTTTTTGCGGATCTCGCCCGCCTCCGGCTGATACAGGCCGAAGAGCACGCTCATGAGCGTGGATTTGCCGGCGCCGTTTTCACCGAGCAGGGCGTGGATCTCGCCCTTTTTGAGCTGCAGGGTGATGTCGTCGTTGGCCTTGATGCCAGGGAACTCCTTGGTGATGTGAAGCATTTCGATCACATACGGAGGAGCGTTGTCCATACCGCCACCTACTTTCCTATTTCTGTTTCTGTGCTTGCATATCGGCAGCCGCCGGACGGGGAACCGCGCTGCCCGGCGCGCGAAATGGCTCTGCTGGTATTTCGATTATACCTGTTTGATCGCCTGATTTCAAGGCATTCCGCCCCAAATGTGTACAGAACACGAACGAAAAAACGAGAGAAAGCATGCCTCTCACACAGCAAGGCCATTCTGAGGCAAGCAAAAAGGAGAGAAAGCCGAAGCTTTCTCTCAGCCCGGGCGAAAACCCGGAGTTTTTCACCCTGGCCGAGACGCCGCCCGCCGGGCGGCAATGAATCTCATCCGAGGCGGGCCCTTCGCCCCCTCGGGCTCCCCCGCGGCGCACGGGTCTGCACACGGCGCGGCTGTTCCGGGGCAAACAAGAAAAGGAGAGAAAGCGTGCGCTTTCTCTCCTTAAAAGGGATCCGGTCAAATTACTTGACGAGATTGAGGGTGACGTGATCGGTGCTGGCGAGCTTGCTGAAGTCGTTGTCAATGGTGATCTCGCCCTTGACGATCTTCTCGAACATGGCGTTGTACTGGTCAACGGTCCAGTTCTTGAGGCTCCAGGTGTCGGTCGGCAGACCAACAGCGCCCTCGGCCGCGCCCAGGGTGGTGAGCTTGCCGCTGTAGTTGGCCCAATCGCTGCCGTAAGCGGCGGTCAGAGCCTGCTGAGCAGCCGCGCCGATGCCCTTGAGGGCAGAGGTGATGACGGTGTCGGAGGTGAAGGACTGGTCGACGTCAACGCCGATGACAGCCGCATCGTTCGCGGAAGCAGCAGCGGTGATGGAGTCAAAGATGGCGCCGCCGCAGGAGAAGATGACCTCGGTGCCGTTCTTGTACCAGCCGGAGGCCAGGGTCTGCAGCTCAGCGGAGGGCTGGAAGCTCTCGCCGTATTTCCAGGTGTAGTTCATCTCGACCTTGACGTTCTTTTCGGCTGCAGCAGCCTCAGCGCCCTGAACGTAGCCGTAGCCGTAACGGCAGCAGGCATCGTTCGTGCCGCCGCCGCCGCCCGCGAAGCCGAGCTTGGTGTAGCCTTCCATGACGGCAGCATAGCCGGCCAGGTAGCCGCACTGCTCTTCACGGAAGCTGATGGCAGCGAGGTTGGTCACGCCGTCGATGGGCGAACCGTCGATGAACACGAACTTGGTGTCCGTGAATTCCTTCGCGGCCTTCTCGAGGGCAGCGCCCTGCAGGAAGCCGGCGGCCACAACGACCTCTGCGCCGTTGTCGACAGCGGCCTTCATGGCGTCGTAACGATCGTCATCGGTGGCCTTGTCGCCGTTGGCGGGCTGATAGTACTTGTAGGACTTGCTGTTGGCATTGGCGTACAGCTTCACACCATCGTAAGTGCCCTGGTTGAAGGACTTGTCCTTCAGAGAGCCCACGTCGGTGACGAATGCGACCTGATACTTGCCATCGCTGGACGTCATTTCGTCCGGGATGTCGTCTGCCTTCATAGCCGTTTTTTTGCCGTCGTCTTTCTTGTCCGTGTCCTGGGCGTCCTTGGAGCCGCAGGCGCACAGCGCAAAGACCATGACGAGCGCGAGGAGCAGAGCAACGAGCTTCTTCATGTTCATGCTATTTTTTCCTCCATTAAAATTTTACCCGACATTCGGGCGTTTTCGGTTGCGTTTCCACAACCGGTTTCAGTATACCACGCGCAGGAATTGCAAGCAATCCCATTTGTTTCGAAAATATAAAAATTTTATAAACAAAGTTGGCACCTGTCCGCCGGATGCGGACAGGTGCCCTTGCGTTAAAGATTTGCCATGTTGACGGCGGTGTCGAGCGCGATCGTGATCATCTGCACGAAGGAATTCTGCCGCTGTTCGCTCGTGAGCTCCTCGGCGCGATAGATGTGGTCCGAGATCGTGAACAGGCCGAGCGCGCGCTTGCCGGCGCGGGCGGCGTTCATATACAGGCCGGCAGCCTCCATCTCGACGGCGAGCACGCCCATCTTCTTCCACTGGTCGGGGCCGTCGCTGCCGTCGTCGTAGAAGTTGTCGGCCGAGAGCACATTGCCCACGTGCAGCGTGACGCCATTGGCGGCCGCCGCAGCGACGGCCTGGCTGAGCAGCGTGTAGTCCGCGATGGGCGCGAACGTGCCGTTGAGGCCGAACTGGTGCGCAAAGTTGGAGTCCGTGCACGCGCCCGCACCGGCGACGACGTCCATGAGGTTCAGGTCATCCGCGAGCGCTCCGGCCGAGCCGACGCGGATGATGTTGTCGACATCGTAGAAGTTGTACAGCTCCCAGCTGTAGATGCCGATCGACGGGATGCCCATGCCGGAGGCCATCACGGTCACGGGCACGCCCTTCCACGTGCCGGTGTAGCCCTGCACGCCGCGGACATTGTTGACGAGCACAGGGTTTTCCAGAAAGGTCTCGGCGATGAATTTCGAGCGCAGCGGGTCACCGGGCATGAGCACGGTCTTGGCGATCTGGCCGGCTTTGGCTGCGATATGCGGCGTGGGAACAGGCATGATACTACCTCCGTTTTTCTATTTTTTAGGATTGGCCGCATGTGCGCGGCCAGTTTTATTTTAACCGCAAAAAATGCAAAAGTCAAATTGCAACGGCTCTGCGCCTGTGGTAGAATGTTGGGGAAAAACAGCGACACACGGGAGGCGGCACCATGAGCGACGTCATCACCATCGGCATTGCCGGCGGCACCGGCAGCGGCAAGACCACCATCACGCAGCGCATTCTCGACGAATTTGGCGGCGATGTGAGCGTGCTGTACCACGACAACTATTATAAGCGGCATGACGACATTCCCTTCGCCGAGCGCAAAAAGCTCAACTACGACCACCCGAACGCGTTCGACACGCCGCTGCTCGTGCAGCACCTCGACGCGCTGCGCGCCGGGCAGGCCATCGAGTGCCCGACATATGACTACACGGTGCACAACCGCGCAGCCGAGACGATCACGGTCATGCCGGCCAAGGTCATCGTCGTCGAGGGCATCCTCATCTTTGCCGAGCCCGAGCTGCGCGACCGGCTGGACATCAAGCTCTTTGTGGACACGGACGCCGATGTGCGCATCCTGCGGCGCATCGTGCGCGACGTGCGCGACCGCGGCCGCGATCTGGAGTCGATCGTCACGCAGTATCTGACCACGGTCAAGCCCATGCATGAGATGTTCGTCGAGCCGTCGAAGCGCTACGCCGATATTATTATCCCCGAAGGCGGGCATAATCAGGTCGCGCTCGATTTTGTCATGGAGCGTATCCGGGCCTATGTAAAGGAGCGGGATTAAATGGCCAAACTCTACTTTAAATACGGCGCCATGGGCTCGTCGAAGTCCGCGCAGGCGCTCATCACGCAGTTCAACTATGAGGAGCTGGGCATGACGGTCTGGCTCATCAAGCCGTCGGTCGACGACCGCGACGGGGCGAATATCATCCGCTCGCGCATCGGCCTGCAGCGCGAGGCGCAGGTCATCCATCCTGACGAAGATATCATCGCAACGTTTGCCCGCGCGGGCCACGCCGATGTCATCATCGCGGACGAGGCGCAGTTTTTCTCCCCGGAGCAGATCGACCAGCTGCGCCGCATCGTCGACGAGCAGAACATCCCCGTGCTGTGCTTCGGCCTGCGGACGGATTTTCTGACGCACTTTTTCCCCGGCGCGCGGCGGCTCATGGAGCTGGCCGATTCCATCACGGAGATCAAGACCGTGTGCGCCTGCGGCCGCAAGGCGACGGTCAACGCCCGCATCGACGGCAGCGGCCGCGTCATCACCGAAGGCGGGCAGATCCTCCTCGGCGGCAACGACAGCTACGTCGCCATGTGCCACAAGTGCTGGGTGGACAAGATCCGCGCGCAGAAGGAAGCGGAGGAAAAATGAACCACCGCGCCAGCCGCATCCTGACGGTCTGCGCTGCCGTGTGGCTGTTGGTCATCTGGGGCCACTCGTGCATGCCCGCCACGCAGAGCGGCGCCGAGAGCGGCACGCTTGCCGCTCTGTGCGACGAGACGATCCAGCTCTTCGTCCCCGGCCGCAGCGGCCAGATTGCGGACGTCTGGCTCGACACGGCGGGCTACCTCACCGGCGCGCTGCTGACGCTGCTGATCTTCCGCCTGTGCCGGAAACGGCCCGAAGCCTGAGAAAACAAAAACCCCATGAGCCTGTGCAGTGTGCACAGACCCATGGGGTCATTTTTATGCCTTATGCCTTCACGCGGCAGACAAGCGCGCCGTTCTCGGCGTCCACGACGAGCGTGTCGCCGGCGTGCAGGTCGCCGGAGAGGATGGTGCGGGCAATGAGCGTCTCGGCGTGGCTCTGCAGGTAGCGCTTGAGCGGGCGCGCACCGTAGACCGGGTCATACCCGTTGGCGATGATGAGCGCCTTGGCGGCGTCGGTCATCTCGAGGTTCAGCGTGCGGTCAGCCAGGCGGCTGCGCAGGGCGGCGACGAGGTTATCGATGATGTGCGACAGGTTGTCGCGCGTGAGCGGACGGAACATGAGGATCTCATCCAGACGGTTGAGGAACTCAGGCCGGAAGGCGCGGCGCAGCTCGCCCTGCACGCGCTCGCGCGCGTCCGCGGTGATCTCGCCGTCCGGGCCGATGCCGTCGAGCAGGTACTGGCTGCCGAGGTTCGACGTGAGGATGATGATCGTGTTCTTGAAGTCCACCGTGCGGCCCTGACTGTCCGTGATGCGGCCGTCGTCGAGGATCTGCAGCAGGATGTTGAACACATCCGGGTGCGCCTTTTCGACCTCATCGAACAGCACGACGGAGTACGGCTTGCGGCGCACGGCCTCGGTGAGCTGACCGCCCTCGTCGTAGCCGACGTATCCGGGAGGCGCACCGATGAGACGCGAGACGGAGAATTTCTCCATGTACTCGGTCATGTCGATGCGCACCATGCTGCGCTCATCGTCAAACAGGCTCTCGGCCAGCGCCTTGGCCAGCTCCGTCTTGCCGACGCCCGTGGGGCCGAGGAACAGGAACGAGCCGATCGGGCGGTTCGGGTCGCTGATGCCGGCGCGCGAGCGCTGGATGGCCTCGCAGACCTTCTCCACGGCCTCGTCCTGACCGATCAGGCGGCGGTGCAGCACTTCGTCAAGGTGCAGCAGCTTCTCGCGCTCGCCCTCCATGAGCTTTGCCACCGGGATGCCGGTCCACTTGGCGACGATGCCGGCGATCTCCTCCTCGGTCACGGTGTCGTGCACGAGGGAGTTATCGCTCTTGCGGCGCTCGGCCGCGGCCTCGGCTTCCTTGAGCTTCTTCTCGAGGTTCGGCAGGTCGGAGTACTGCAGGCGCGCGGCCTTTTCGTACTCATAATTGCGCTGGGCCTCTTCGATCTCGGCGTGCAGGTGATCGATGTCCGCCTTGAGGGACTTGACCTCTTCGACGCTGTTCTTCTCGGCTTCCCAGCGGGCCTTCTGCTCGTTGAAGCGGTCCTTGAGCTCGGCAAGCTCCTGCGTGAGCTTTTCGAGCCGGTCGCGCGAGAGCTGGTCGTCCTCTTTCTTGAGGGCCATTTCCTCGATCTCCATCTGCATGATGCGGCGGCGCAGGTCGTCGAGTTCCGACGGCATGGAGTCGATCTCCGTGCGGATCATGGCGCAGGCCTCGTCGACGAGGTCAATGGCCTTGTCGGGCAGGAAGCGGTCGGTGATATAGCGGTTGGAGAGCGTGGCCGCGGCGACGAGCGCGTTGTCGTGGATGCGCACGCCGTGGTAGATCTCGTAGCGCTCTTTCAGGCCACGGAGGATGGAGATGGTGTCCTCCACCGTCGGCTCATCGACCTGTACGGGCTGGAAGCGGCGCTCGAGCGCGGCGTCCTTTTCGATATACTTGCGGTATTCGTCGAGCGTCGTCGCGCCGATGCAGTGCAGCTCGCCGCGGGCGAGCATCGGCTTGAGCAGGTTGCCGGCGTCCATGCTGCCCTCGGTCTTGCCGGCGCCGACGATGGTGTGCAGCTCATCGATGAACAGCAGGATGCGGCCCTCGCTCTTGCGCACTTCCTCGAGCACGGCCTTGAGCCGTTCCTCGAATTCGCCGCGGTACTTTGCGCCCGCGACCAGTGCGCCCATGTCGAGCGAGAAAATGGTCTTGTCCTTCAGGCCCTCGGGCACGTCGCCGCGCACGATGCGCTGCGCCAGCCCCTCGGCGATGGCCGTCTTGCCGACGCCCGGCTCGCCGATGAGCACGGGGTTGTTCTTTGTTTTGCGCGAGAGGATGCGGATGACGTTGCGGATCTCCTGATCACGGCCGATGACCGGGTCCATCTTGCCTTCACGGGCGCGCTCGACGAGGTCGGTGCCGTACTTTTTCAGCGCGTCATAGGTATCCTCCGGGTTGTCGCTCGTGACGGGGCCGGTCTTGACCTTTTTCAGCTCCGCCGTGAAGCCCGCCTTCGTGATGCCGTGGGCGCTGAAGATGCGCTTGATGGCGGCGGTCTCGTTGGCGAAGATGCCGAGCATCAGGTGCTCGACGGAGACGTAGGCGTCACCGCCGGACTTCGCCTCGCGCTCGGCGAAGTTGAAGATCTTGCTCGTTTCCGGCGAGGCGTACACCTCGCCGCTGCCGCCGGAGACTTTCGGCAGCTGATTGATGGCGGTGTCGAGCTCACTGAGCACGGCGTTGCAGTCCACGCCCATGCGGCCGAGCAGGGTGCCGATCAGGCCGCCGTCGGCATCGACGAGCGCATAGAGCAGGTGCTCCGGCGTGAGATACTGGTTGCCGTTTTCCTGCGCCATGCTCTGGGCGGTCTGGATGGTTTCGATTGTCTTTTGGGTGAATTTATCAGCGTTCATAGTCGGGTTGCTGCGTGTTCCGGCACGCAGCGCCTCCTTTCATGAGTGGTTGCAAATGGATCAGATAAGGATCTGCGCGCGCTGCTGCTGCGCGCAGTAGAGCGCTTCGATCTCGGGCGGGGTATACTTCCCGGCGAGGTATGCCTTCATGAGCCGGTCGAACAGCTGCACATAGTCCGAGATCGCGCGGGCGATCTCCTCGCTCGTGTAGTCGTGATCCGGCGGAAGCGATAGCGTGCGCACGAACTTGCCGTCGTACAATGCGTAATCCGGTTCTACGCCGGACAGGTGCGCATCCTCGATCTGCTTCCAGAGGCGGAAAAACTGCGTCATGCTCTGCAGCAGCTGCGCCGACTGGGTGCGGAAGATGACGGCCAGCTCGCCGAGGCCCTCCTGCTTGTCGCCGTAGAGCGCGACCTCGTACTTGACCGTCGGGCGGTACTTGTACTCCAGGCTGCTCTTGAGCGACATGCTCGTCGTGTGCGGCGCGAAAAACGGCACCAGGTCGCGCGCTGGCGCGACGAGCTGCTCGATCTCGTGGAAGATGTTCTCGATGCGGCGCTCCGGCGTCACGACCGAGGTATAGTCGGCAAGGATCTGGTTGATGAGTGCCGAGCGGTTCGTACCCATGCGGTGGGCCATGCGGTCGATCTCGCGCACGACCTCCTCGTTGAGCATGAGGCTGTATAGTGTTTTCTTCATCGGTTGGTCACCGCTTTCTTTTTTCTTACATTGTGCATTGTACACCCGCCTTATAACTTTGTCAAGCGTTTTTATATAAATTTATTTGCAAATTATATAATTTCTTTTGGACTAAAAAAGTGCCCGGACTCGTTTCGTGTCCGGGCATAGCGCTTGCATTTTATTTCGCGTGGATGTTGATAAACTCCGTCCGGAGCTTGGAATAAAGGATCTTCTGACTGCTGTAGAGCCCGAAGTAGCCCGAGAGCATGTAGGCGATGCCGCACGCGAGCGCGAAGTACACGAGCTGCCCCGCGCCGAAGAGCTCGATGCTCAGCACCATCGACGCGATCGGGCAGTTGACCGCACCGCAGAACACGCACACGAGCCCGAGCGCCGCGGCAAACCCGGCCGGGATGCCGAGCAGCCCGCCGAGCACGCAGCCGAGCGTAGCGCCGATGAAAAACGTCGGCACGACCTCGCCGCCCTTGAACCCGCTGCCGATGGTGACGGCAGTGAACAGCAGCTTCCAGAAAAACGCGTCCGGCGCGGCCTGCCCGCCCTCGATGGCGCGGGTGATGACGTCCATGCCGGCGCCGTTGTAGTCCCCGGTGCCGACGAGCAGCGACAGCACGACCACGATCGTGCCGCCGGCGGCGATGCGCAGCCACGTGTTCGGAATGCGGCTGGCAAAGAGCCGCTCCGTGCCGTGCATGGTCACGCAAAAGAGGATGCTCATGAGCGAGCACACGGCGGCGAGCGCCGCCACGCGCAGCAGCAGCAATTTCGGCACGGCCGTGAGCGCGAATGTAAACTGCGTCGGCGCGATGCCGAAGGCGTTCGAGATCGCGAGCGCGGCGAGCGATGCGACGATGCACGGCACGAGCGCGGAGTAATAGAACACGCCGACACTGATGACCTCGAGCGCGAAGATCGTCGCCGTCAGCGGTGTGCCGAACAGAGCCGAGAACACAGCGCTCATACCGCAGAGCGTGGCGATGCGCATGTCCTTTTCATCGAGGCGGAACAGCTGCCCGATGTAGCAGCCGAGGCTGCCGCCGATCTGCAGTGCCGCGCCCTCACGCCCGGCGCTGCCGCCGAACAGGTGCGTGATGACGGTCGACAGGTAGATCGCCGGCACGAGCAGCAGCGGCACCTTGTCGCCGAAGTGGATGGCGTCGATGATGGCGTTGGTGTTCTTGTTTTCCATTTTGGTCAGGCGGTAGATGGCCGCGATGAGCAGGCCGCCCACGGGCAGCAGCCACAGCAGCCACGGGTGCGCGGCGCGGAATGTCGCCGCCCAGTTCACGCTCAGGTGAAAGGCCGAGCCGACCAGCCCGCCGATGCCGCCGGTCACGCCCGCGATGATGAGCCACTTGAGAAACGTGCGGATGAACTGCCACATGGTGCGCGCTTCCCGTTCGGCCTCTTTTTTCATATCGTCCACGGTGATGGTGTCCTTTTTATGCGTATTTGCGCCGCGAATCGGCGCGAACAAAAGTACTATACAACAGAATTTGCAGAAATTCCACCGCCATACTTGATTTTTTTCGCGGGATTGGTTATAATCATCCGTGCGTTCGTGAAACGCGTCCATGGATAGGTATCGAAGTGGTCATAACGGCCCTGACTCGAAATTTCGGCAGAAGCTGGGAATTTCGTCCCCCTGATTCTCCTTGATATTCTTCAACACAGAAAATCTCAAAATCGAATATTTTTTGCCGTCTCTCCTGTTTTCTCTCCAACGAATTTTTGAGCAAATTTCCGGAAAGAAAACCGGACGAAAATAGACACGGAGAGTTGTCCGAGTGGTCGAAGGTGCAGCACTCGAAATGCTGTAGACCGAAAGGTCTCTAGGGTTCGAATCCCTAACTCTCCGCCACAAAAAGCCTGTAAACAAGCCCGTTTACAGGCTTTTTAATTTTTGCCTAAAGGGCAAAGCCCGCACGATTTTCGGTTTTCAGGGGAGAAAATCAGCTGTTCTCCCCGGCACCGATCGACCCCCAGCGGCTGCTGAAGTCGCCGCCCTCCGGCAGGGCAAGCCCTGTCTCCATCGCCTGTGCCGAGGTGATCTTGGATTTGTAATCCAAGTGGGCGTAGATATTCGCCGTGGTGGTAAAGTCGCTATGTCCCAGCCACTCCTGAATGTGCTTGAGGGGGACGCCGTTGGCCAGCAGCAAACTGGCGCAGCTGTGACGCAGATCGTGAAAGCGCATCCGGCGCAGGCCGTGGCTCTCCAGAAATTTTGGAAATGCGTTGGTCAGGTACTCCACCCGCATCCGCTCCCCCAGCTCGTCCACGAATACAAAGCCGTCGTATTCATAGTTGTAGCAGTTGCCGCAGACCTGCTTGTTCAGCTCCTGTGCCTCTTTCACCTGCATAAAGTATTCCCGGAAGCTGCCGATGAGCGGCAGGGTGCGCAGGCTGGACTTGGTCTTGGCGGAGTGCTGCTCAAACTCCTGATACTTGCCGTCGATGATCGTTGAGGTCACGGTGCGCTTTACGGAAATGGTGCCTTGCTCAAAGTCGATGGCATCCCATTTCAAGCCCACCACCTCGCCACGGCGAAGTCCGTAAAAGGCAGCCACCAGCACCGGCAGCTCCAGCTTGGTTCCCCGAAGGGCTTCAAACATTTTCTGCATCTCGTCCGCCGAGAGAAAGACCGGCTGAAAGCTGTTCTTTCTGGGCCGGTCCACCTTGTCCGCCACATTCTGGATCAGCATATCGGTCTTGACTGCATATTTCAGTGCCGAGTGAATGACGGCGTGATAATGGATAACGGTATTGGGCGTGACCCGCCTGAGCATTTCAGAATAAAACATCTGCAAATGTCGGGCTTCCAGTTCCCGCAGTGTCAATTTCTTCTTGCGAAAATAAGGGACGATGGTGCTTTTCAGCAGTCCTTGATAGGCACCGTAGGTTGCGTGGGCCAGCCTTCCCTTGGCGATCTCCAGCCATTCCAGCAGATAGTCGGCGAACAGCATATCACTGCTCAGGTCGCCCACTTCTTTGGGCGGCTCAAATTCCGCTCGGAGCCTTGCCAGTTCTGACTCGGCTTTGCGCTTATTTCCCTTTTCGGAAAGTCCCAGCGAGATCCATTTCGTTTTTCGCTGCCCTCCGGCGTTTTTGTAGTTCAGCACGGCATAATACTTGCCGTTTTTCAAAGTCAGATGTCCTGCTACCATTTTGTTTTCCTCCTGTCTTTCTATTTGCAGAACAGAACTCCAAACCGACAGCATCAGTATACCACCGGTTTGGGGTTCTCTCTATTCTGCGAATTGTTTGATTGCAGCCGTATCGGTACGAATCAGCGGGCGTCCCGGTTCCGTTCTCTCTGCCGCTTCAGCAGTTCCAGGCCCTTGATAATGTCCCGGCGCATCTGCTCCTCGGTATAGCCGGAGGGGAAATATTTCCGCAGCTCCTCCCGCTTGAATTTCAGTTGCTCCTGCTGGTTGGGCTTTGTCTCCGCCAGTACGGCATAGATCATCTGATCATCCAGCACGCCCTCCTGTGCCAGCTTCTTCAGGCGGATGCTCTGGGCGTGGGACGGGGTGCAGTCGTTCAACTCCATTGCGTCCAGTACCGCCCGCTGCTGATACGAGTCTAAGTAGGAAAGCTCCACCGCCGGATTAAAGGCGATCTTGCCGTCGTCCACCATCGAAAGCAGCTCGGGAATCAGGTAGGTCAGGCGGATATATCTTCGCACTTGGTCTTTACTCTCACCTGCATCGTCTGCCACTTTTTCTACGCTAAGCAACTTCTCTGCAACTTGCACAGAAGCGATGCCCTGATGCTTGATGGCATCCAGCTTCATCTTGTAGGCGAACGCCTTTTCGCTGGGCAGGATGGTCTCCCGCTGCAAATTGGCGTCCACCATTGCGATCACCGCTTCATCGTCAGACAGCTCCCGGACGATGACAGGCATCGTCTCGACGCCCAGCACCTGACACGCCGCCAGCCGCCGGTGGCCGGAGATCAATTCATAGCCGCCGTCCGGCAGCGGCCTTGCCAACGCCGGGGTGATGGCTCCCACCTTGCGGATGCTCTCAATCATTCGCTGCATCTCCTCGTTGTTCTGCACCTTGAAGGGGTGACCCTTGAACGGGTGCAGCTCGGCCAGTGGAATATTCCGCACCCGCTCCAGTTTGGCATCGTCCCGCTCCGCCTGCGTGGAGAATAGGTCGTCCAGCGTCGGTAAAGTAAAATCAGATTTTCTCATTGTGTTGTCCTCACTTTCATAGTTTTTTCTTTCGGGGTCTTAGGGCACGCCCTAACGAGTGTTTTTACGCTCCGGCCCTGCCGGGAGTAAAAGCGCACTGCTCGCTCAGATGACGCAGGCATCGGCGGCAGGGGCACTGTTTGGCTCCGACAGGAGTAAAAACAGTCTGCTCGCTTAGACTGCGCAGGCGTGATACCTGCTTACTTTAATTCATTCAAAATTGCTTCCAGCCTGCTCAGAATTTCCTCTTTCTGAAGCTGTGGAAGCTCCGCTTTCAGGCCGTTCAGCATCCGAAACAGGCGGTAATCCCGCTCCGTGATGGCCGCTTTGACCTCTTTTCCAAGCCCCAGTCGCCGCAAGTATTCCGACAGCGACAGAGAACAGAACCGGGCATTTTCCAGCAGCGTCTGCTTCTCCTGCTCGGTCACACGGACATTGATTCCGTAGTTTTTGCTGCGCATTTGTTCACCCCCTTTCTTCGGTTTGTGACGGCAATGACGGTTGTGACGGGGATTTCCTTATATAGCGATCCCGGCGTCATTTGCGTCATCGCCGTCACGGCGCAGAAATTTGATAAGTCGGCTTTTTCCCGTTCGCTTGGTGCGGTACTCGATGCCCAACGGCTCCAGCACCTCATAGGCGAACTGACCGAGATACTTTGTGACCATATTGGGCGTGACCTCCTGCTCCTTCATTTCGGTCAGCAACTCCGTGGCCGTGCCTACCCATTCAGTGCGGCACTCCATAAAGTCCACCACCCGAAACAGAAATTTCGGCAGCTCTGCCTTATGAATGTCCTCGCTGTTCCTGCGCTCCACCAGCTCCCAGACCAAGTCGTTAAACTGCAAGGTCAGTTCCTGATATTCCACATCCCGCCCGCTTACCAGCAGCGTAGCGGCGTTTCCGCTGCGCTTACGGCGCAGAATAAAGTTGGTGTCCGCAGCGCCGATGATACCGGTGGAACCGCTGACATCGTTAAAGGGATCGTCGCTGTCTTGCAGCTTTCGCAGGTGATGCACCAGCAAAACGGCGATGTTGAAGCCGTCGGCAATGCGCTTGATGGAGGAAATGTCGTCGTAATCGTTGCCGTACATTCCCGCTTTTCCAGCGCTGCCCTTGGAGTCCCGCACCTTTTGCAGCGTGTCAATGATGACCAGCTTGGTGGCGGGATGCTCGGTCAGGAAATCCGTAATCTGCTCCTCCAGCCCGCCGCCGATCAGCCCGGATGTCACGGCGAAATACAGGTTGTCCGGGGCGCTGTCGGTGAGGTTGTAGAGCCGGTCTTTGATGCGGCGCTGGGTGTCCTCAAGACTCAGATAGAGCACATCGCATTGCAGTGTGGGCAAACCCCAAACGGAATTTCCCTGCGCCACCTGCAGCCCCAGCCACAGCATCAGCCAGCTTTTGCCGATCTTGCTGGCACCGCTGATGACATTGACACCCTGCGAAATAAGGCCGTCTACGATGAACATCGTCTTGCTCATCGGCGTGGACAGCAGGGTCTCTGCGTCCACGGTTTTCAGTTTGTTGTCCATAGAATTCTCCTTTGTAGAATGTTAGAAGTAGATTTTTGCGGGGGCGAATGGAAACGGCCACCCACCCCCGCTCTGCTGTCCCAAAAGCCTTGGAATTCAAGGCTTTCTCGGCGCTTAATGTTCGACGCTGCGCCGCCGTCTGGCAGAGTCTGCCTTCTGCTTGCGTCGGATGGAACAGCCGCATTCCGGGCAGTATTTCTGCCGGTTGCTACTGGGTGCAAAGGGCTTTCCGCATCGGTCGCAGAGCCGTGTGCGCTGCCGGTAAATATCGGCGCAGAGTATCTTGTCGGCGGGCAGAACCGCCCGCCGGAAGTACTTGCATAGCAGCGAATAGGAAATCGTCTGCACGCACACGCAGCCTTCGCCATCGTCCAACGGCAGACAGTTGCCACCGTCGTAGTTGGCGCACAGCCGCCGGATTAACCGGTTACAGCGTGCCCTTTGGGCGGGCGCCAGGCGCTTGATCTCATCCAACCTTCTTCACCTCCTTCTCCATTACATAGTTGATGACGCTGATTTTCGGGATCTTCAGCGTCGTGCCGATCTTCACGGCGTGGATGTACCCATAGTCGATCAGCTTGTAGGCCAGCTTGCGGCTGATGCCCAGCATCTCCCGAAGATCTTTGACGGTCACGATGTCCGGGTATTCCGGAAACATCATCTGATAAAGCTCTCTGAGCTCTCCTTTCTTCATAGATTTGAACCTCCTTTGCTTGTTCTGAAACCGCATTTCTGCGGTAATTTTTGCTTGCTGCCGCTCATCTGTATCGTTCCTGCCCCGGAGTCTCACCACGGCGTATTGCTTCTTTGGTGCGCTCGTTCCTTTTTCGGGAAGTCGTGGCGGCACTTGCCGGAAGCATATCCTTTGGAGGCGGCAATTCAATTTTCAAGGTGCACAGGGAGAGAGTCCCCTCAATAGGTAGGCAGCGAGAAGGGCCGTTTTTTAACCCCCTCACTAATCAACTGGGAATTTTTTTTCGATTTGTACGAAGGAACTTTGAAAAAATTCTTTGAAATCCTCTCTACTAACCAACTTGGAAATTTTTTCGGATTTGAACGAAAGAACTTTTGAGAATTTTTCTGCGAACCCCTCTACTACTTAATTGGGAATTTTTCCGGCAAAAATAAAAAGAATTTTGAAGAAAATTTTTAAGCGCCCCTCCCACTAATCAACTGGGAACTTTTCGGGCAAATAACAAATGGGTTTTAGAAAAATTTTTTAAGTGCCCCTCCTACTAACCAATTGGGAAATTTTTTTAGATTTTGGCAAAGTAATTTGAAAAATTCTCTCAACTTTTCAAAAGGTCCCTCTACTTACTCTGAATAAGGGGTGCCATTTGGCAGGGTACTTTTCAAAATTCCCCACAAAAATATTTCTCCCTTCACTTACTCTGAATAAGGGGCGCCGTTTGTGGGGGTGTTTTCGGGAAATTTCTCAAATACTTTTTATCTGAACGCAAAAAGCCGCCCTCCCGATGATGGGAGGACGGCTGAATTCAATCTTCAGCATATAGAAAAGGCCAAGCGAGGGAAAATCCCCGCTTGGCCTTGGAATCTAAATACTTTTCTGTTGAAAGTCTAATTAGCAAGCATTATTCGTGTACATACTGCTCTATAGACTTAAGCTGCGCGTCATCCAACGCGTTGATTTTATCGTTAAATTTGATTTCTGTTTCATCAATAGAATCAACACATTCAGATACCCACTCGATTTCCTCAAAAGAAAAGCCATAGCGCAGCATCCATATTTCACGTTCTTTATCGGTGCCATATTTGAAGTATTTTGCTAACCGCAATGCGCGCTCGTCACTCGTCGCCTCGTAGTATTGATAAAATATTGCGTAAAAAATGTCACTAAGCTTAAACCCAATAAGTTTGTCTAGATAATCATAGGTATCATAAACTATAAGATCATAGTCAACATCTTTGGCCGCAATGGATGTAGAAACAAGAGGATATGCCGTCAGATCCTTATCTGGAATGTCGTGATAACCAACTATATATTTTGCCGGTATACTGTTTGCTTCTTCCGCGTTTCTTTTTCGATATAACTGCTGTCGCTCCGCAGTACGAGATGCGTATGCGTAGCGATATTGACAGATACGATGAAAAGTCTTTCCGTATATCTTCCAAATCATAATTTTGACAGCCGTACTTAATACTGACTTTTCCGCTTGGCACAATTTACGCCCAAGGTACTGCTGATATAGCTTCGAAAAAAGATCGTTAACTTCTTTCATATCAGTATTCGGCGATATGATGTTGCCATCGTCAAACATCATATCAAGCAATTGTGGAATCATTGCTGTAACATCGTCTGAGTGCAACTTTTCAACATCCGCACTGGGAAGATTATACTCATCTGAAAACGCACCGGTGTTGATGGCCTCTTTGAACTCTTTGTATTTCTCATCAAGAGAATCATCCGTTACATCCAAATTTGAGATTTTAGATAGAGGCTCCGCTTTTCTCATCACTCTCCTTAACGATGTGATTGCATTATTTCGAATGACAACACTACCGTAGTCAAATTTTGCATCAACGGTTGAACGCCCGGCCCGGCCAATTAGGTTCTTTACCGACAACGATTTGCTTGCTTCGAATTTATCCAAATATACAACATCAAATGGCATATTGATCCCTTGCTCCAATGTAGATGTCGCAAAGCAAATCCGACAGAAACCACTTTGTGTAAAATGCTCTAAAATCAATCTTGCTGCAAGTGGCATTGAACCGTGATGTGTCACGATACCAAGAGAAAGCTTTTCAAGCATCTCAGAATTGTAAAACAGTGCATTATTTTTTGACGCTCCAATATAGGATCGGAGTTCGTCAATCATCTGAAGCGCATCTGGGTTTTCAAGTTTATTGCATAATTTGATATATTTATCAAAGTCACTGTAAATACTCTTGTTGTAAATATGTGATTTGGATACATATATTAGTACGCTTCCCCCGCTCGAAATCGCTCTCTCAATAGGATCAAATTCTGCTTTGAGTTTTTGCTTTCCTAATATTTCCTTACTAGTTCCCAAATGATAAAAATCGCCCGTAGCCGGGTTGTGGACATAGAAAATCTGACCAACATTCTTCTGCTCATAATTAATAGCTGCCGATTGCGTATCAATTATGCCATTTCTTTCCAGTTGTGCTTCTGGATTTGAAATAAACGGATGTGCAAAAACATACTTAGCATCAGGAAAACTCTTTAAAGCACGCCGAACAATGCTATCAAAATATAACCCTCGCACAGATTTTTCATCGCTTAATTGTGCTTCATCAAATAGTATCAGGTCAATATTCAACCAGCTCTTATTTTTGAAAAGTTCTCTTGAACGTTCCGGCGTGAGAATAAAGATGTTCCTCTTAGCAAATTTGGTATTTATACGATCAACAAATGTAAGGACATTAACCTCTTTGATATTGACAATTTCGCGGATACGATCATAGTATTCATTTATTAGCGCACGAGATGGAACAATTACTACGACATCATTTGAAGCAGAACGGATAAGGTTGCGGAAAACAAATGACTTTCCCGTGCTTGTTGGTGCTGAAAAACTGAAATGGTGTTTATCTTCAATTTGTTCTAGGATACTTGCCTGCATCGGGGTATAATCCTCGCCATACTTTTCTTTAATATGTTGGCGATACATATCAAAAACAACACCTTGAAGTGTGTCTGGAGAGGGATTTTTGAAAAACAACCCCATTGTTTCTATCAACTCATCTTCAAACTTTTCAAAAAAAGTTGGCTGGAACAGTTTCAGATAGGATAAGATTTCAAGAACCAAGGTATCCTTAGGACCGTCTCTAAAAATGCAGTTCCGTGCAAACAGAGCAATTTCTTCTAATTGTTTCCCGTCCCTAATCTTTTTTATGATATTTCCGCTTTTAATGACATCGTTCATAAGTTCACCGCCACCAAAATCACTTCTTCATATTTTAGCAATTCTTGGAATGAGTCTTTTGCGGTTATAGCGCTAATTAGCCTGTCACTAGGGGTGCTTTTCGCGGAAAATGCCGCTGCAAACCCCTTAAATCCATCAACGACTCGAGACAACGCATCTGCACTACAAAAATCCCGCAAATCAGCAATGTCCGCAATATCTTTTTTATCATCGACGAATGCTTTTATTTGATCTATTGCTCGAGGATACCCGCTATGAGCGGTTACATACTTTGCTTCACCAAATATGACGGTGTTTGTGGCATTATTTTGACTGTGAAAATCAAATCCCGGATTTCCCGAAATCTTCTTACCCAATAACTCCGCTAAAGGAATATCCAAATAATTAAGTTCCGAGACGATTGCTTCTCTTGCTAACTCGGATACCACATATTCGCCTGCATCTTTTGTTAGCTTACCTGTATCACAGTTTTCAATTTTTCTGCGCATATCAGCAATCGTAATTTGGGCTCTCTGCTCATAGCTTCGAGCTAGAGACTCTGCGTCGAAATTCTTAAGCCAGGACAAATCCATTATTGCTTTCAATATCTCAGAAAGTGTTGCAGAAATATCCTCGGGATCTATTCTGATAAACTGAACAGATGCTTTTCCATTGACAGGAACGCTTTTCAACTCAAGAATCTTCAATACAGTTACCTCACTCAAATATATTTTCGAGAAGCACCCAATCATCGCTGCCGATGTCATCTGAATAGTGCTCCATACAGATGCACAGCTCGTCCGTAGTAGCGTCGTTCCGAACGATACCGCCTTTTAGCCCGTGCGCATCCAGATATGCTTTCAGCACTTCAAACTTCTTCGGCGTATAGATGTCGATGTCCTGACTATTGCCGCTGCGATCAAAGCCACCCTTGGTTTCAATAATCCAGATCTCACCGCTTATGCCGACGATATAGTCTGGATAAAACAGCTTTTGCTTCTCGGAGTTATCCCCGTAAACGATAGAGAAATACTCACTACCCTTATCGCCGTTCTTATACCACCACTCCACATTGCCGGAATGTTCACAGAATTTCTCAAATTTAACTTCCGGCGTAGAGCGAGGTGCAGCAGAAGAAAGGTAATTCTGATAAACATTCTTTTTATAAATGATCTGGGTTTTGGCTTCTCCATTGTAGGTAAACAAACAGGACCGTGGAATATGAAACTCAAACAAAGATTTGGTCTGAACATCGAGCTGCATCTGTGCCATTTCCGCCGCCATTGCTTCTCGAACCAGATGACGAAGGCGATCAGCATTGTTTAATACAAAGGCATATACTTCCCTCGGTTCCAGTGCAAGTATTTTGTGAGCATAGTTGAAGTTCTTATCAAAGAGCTTACGGATGATAGTATTCATAAACGAATACTCCATACCAATTTCCAAACCGATTTTGCCGATTTTTTGATGATAATCGCGCCCGTGCTTGTGTGTATTCAGCTTTTCCGTCACACTTATCGTGTTCATATCCGAAGAAGAAAAATCGAGCGTAGCGGTTTCACCAGAAACAGTATGGCGCACCACATCATCCCGAAGAATATATCCGGCAGCCTGTAAGCGTGTCCGATTCTCCTCTTTGTCTGCCCCAACACCCAAGTTTTCCTCTGCATAGAGCCAAATTGCCCGCAGAGCTTTTTGCGGATTTCTGGGCATTGAAATCATCGAACGTTGTTCGCCTGTCAGAGTTATGTCCTTGTACTCACTCTTGAGAAACAGTGTACAGGCATTGAGTGCCCCCTTGTCCAGCGCCATCTTGACGCCAGCAGTAAACTTCTCGTCAAATGTATAGAGATAGCAGCTATCCAGCAGGTCACTGCCATAATGCTTCGCCTCCGGCATACGACGAATACGGCCAATGGTCTGGATTTCAAAGGTCTCATCCATATTGTCACGCAGTTTGACGAGTATCTGCGCTCTTGGACAATCCCAGCCGGTGGCCACGGCCTGCTTGATGATAACAGCTGTAGAGGGTGCGGCAGGTGCATCAATGCCCTCCAGATTTTCGTGCCGGTCAGAAAGCCAAACCGCAAGCTGACTGTTTTCATAGGTAAGTCCCTGCGCTTCAAACCAGCGCTCCACACCGTCCAGCAAGGTTTCCGATTTGTTCGGTATCTGCACGATAATCAAGGGGTTAACATCCACATCCATTTGCAGATACGCCGCCCGGAGTTCACGCTGCTTTTGCAGGGCACGCTCCAGCAAATATGCGGTTTGATCTTCGGTCTCCACGGTCTGCGGAAAATCCTGATTGATAACCAGCATCTTCTTGATAAGACCAGCTGCAATAACTTCTTCCTCAGGAATCTCGATCACTTCAGCTTTGGCAATGCCCTTAGGCGTAGCAGAACAGCGAATAATCTTCTCCGTGCGGAAATACTGGATAATTTCATCTGCTTTGATTGTGTTGTTCTGATGGCTCTCATCCACAATGATGATAAAGCGCAGGCCGTTGTTCAGTGCGTGCTCGATATGTTCCAGAAAGTTTGTCCGTTCGCTGTCTTTGAGAGCATTGTTGCCTTTCTTCGTGAGTTTCTCCCAGTTAATAAAGCAACTGTCATTTTCTTCAAATCCCGCCGTCATCACATCGGAAAGCAGCTTTGTCTGCGAAGCGTGGATATACTTATCCATTTTTGCCTTGCTCTGTTCCTCAAGATTGCCTTTGCCGGGAGTGAGCCAAACGAACACCGTTTTCGGGTAAGACTGTATGTATTGGTGCATAAAGTAAGTGAGGATGATTGTTTTTCCACTTCCAGTGGGGCTTTTCAGGATTATATCTCTGACGGGCTTGTCCATCGCCTCAAACAACGACTTTACTGCATTGAGCTGGAATTCCTTCAGTTCCATAGTCAGCCCTCCTTCGACTTATTAAATGACTGTTTAATAGAGTCACTCAACAGTTGCTTTGCTTCCGGGGTGTCCATTGCTGTGGTCACCGCACTGCCAAACATACCGAGTACACCTTTGATAGTTTCTGTTGCCATTGCATTTTCACCATCTTTTTGTTGCTTAAGCAGGCTGTTTTCGAATTCCTTCTGCTGCAATTCCAGCTTGTTCTTATGATCTTGTTCTTTTGCTTTCATATCCAGCCTGTGAGCTTCTTTGAGATGCTCTATATCAACCTTGTGCTGCTCCATAAGCTTTTCTAAATCGTGCTTGTTTTGTTCTTTAATTATACTGATTTGCGAAGCAGCATTTTTGCGAGCAACAATATATGTCACAATTCCTGTTATAATGGCTGGAATACAAGCTATCGCAAGTGTTTTTAAGAATTCTACCATTTTAGCCCTCCTGCAAATCTCGGTAGTAGTAATCCGGAATAATACTAATCTCAATCTTGTTTTTGAAAAGTGCCGTTTCCTGTGCTTCGTCGGGCAGGAGGTCGTGTCCCATATAGAGCCGACGGCATTTCGCAAAGCGGTCTTTGTCGGCAATAAATGCGGCTAATTCATCCTCGGTCAGCACGATGGCAATTTCCTCGTTGCCCGTAAAATTGATGCCGTTTTCCAGCTCCACCAGCTCCCGGATATGACGGAGCAGTTCATCGGCGTACTCGTAGTACATACGATCCGAAATAGGTACATAGTCAACTTTATAGTATTTCAGGCTGGCGGCATAGTCTTCTTTATCAATGACACGGCGGATGCGTTCGTAGGTCACATCCCGACAAATGCCGTTTTCGTTGTTGGTGCAGAGGATAAAGCGGCGGGTTCCACCATCCTCTGCGTTGAGCTTCATAACAGCGTGACCTGTTGTACCAGAGCCTGCAAAGAAATCTAGAATAGTTGCAGTTTTACTGCACGACATTTTCACAATGTCCTTGATGAGTTGAGTTGGCTTAGGATGTGTAAACACTTTCGCAACTCCAAAAATATCTTTCAGCTCTTGCGTTGCATCTGCGTTCATCCCGTGGTTATCCCACCAAGATTCCACTTTGCGCTTTGAAAATTTTCGGTCTTTAGCAAACACCCGTTGCACTGGTCGGGCCATTCCACTTTTCCCAAAAATGATTCTTCCGTCGGCTATTCTCCGTTGTATCTCCTGCTCATTGAATACCCAGTATCTTCCGGCCGGAGGATAATAAACATCCCCGGTTTTAGGATTAGTAACAGGGAAATATGGCCCTTTATGATTTGCTGATAAGTCGGTAGTTGTCCACGGTCCACGTGGATCATTGTCAGGATTGCTATAGTTTTTTAGAATATCTTCTTCCGAAACTTCGAAGCCAAAGTCATAAATTTTGCCTATCTCTTTTGAATAGCACAATATGTAATCGTGTACAGGAGGAAGCCAGCCCATATTATTGCCATTTGTTTTCTTCTTCCATAGAATAGTGCCTACGTAATTGTTTGCACCAAAGACCTCATCACATAGTAGTTTTAGTTGCGAAAATTCATTATCATCTATGGATATAAAAATCGTCCCGTGAGCTGCAAGCAACTTTTTCGACAGCGAGAGCCGTTGTTTCATAAATGAGAGCCACTTGCTGTGGTTGAAACCATCAGTAGTGTCTACAAACGCATCATCATATACAAAGTCTTTTGCTCCCGTATTGTAGGGCGGATCTATGTATATAAGATCAATTTTTCCCTTATGGGTCTTTTCAAGCAACTGCAATGAAGCAAGGTTGTCCCCCTCTATGAGGAAATTCATCTGCACACCGTGATCAATGAATAGGTCCGCATCCTCGGTCAGTACTGGCGTATGGGTATCCAACACCTCATCGATTTCCTCCCGATGCTCCTCGAATACGAGACCGTACTTTTTCCCGTTCACATCTTTTTCGAGTTCGGACAGGTAGGAAAGCAGGTTGCCCGTATTCTCATCCTGCGGTGCTGCGGCGATAAAGGCACGAATCTGCTTGATTTTGTCCAGCAGATCGTCCCGCTTCTTTTTCGAAATATTGGTGCTCATCTTGCATCCTCCAATATGGTTTTATTCATAAGTTCATGCCCAAAGTGCCAATTTGGCACTTTGGAACCGCCGTGTTGGCACTTTGGGATTTCGCCAAAGTATCAATCTGATACTTTGGAATTCTCTCTCCTCACCCGACTGCCACTTCAACCTTTTTACCGCTGAAGGCCACGCCGTATTTATAAATCGTCCTGACCCCGGCGGTCGTCAGCTCGGTTTCGTATTTCTTATCGTTGATCTGCTGTAAGGCTGTCTCGGACAGCTTTTTCAGCTTTTCGTCGCTGCAATTCTTCTCCGCTTTCAGTTCGATCAGGATGCCCGGAAGTCCCTTTTGCGTGGGCTTCAACTGAATGTCATAGCGCCCGTCGCCCGATTCCCGGTTGGAGGTCACGAAAGCGCCGCCCAGCAGGGCGCACAAGCCCAGCATAAAGCCGTGGTAGAAGTTCTCCCCGGCGGTATCGAAGGAGCTGACCGACTGGGTCAGCAGCGTCTGTATCTGCGCTTTCAGCCGTGCGTTATCGCCGGAGAAGATGGCCTCCTGAACGGAAATCGCCGTGGACGGCGGGATCAGATTCTCCAGCCGCTGCAAGATCTCCTTGTTATACACCAGAGAGATCTCCCGGTTTGGCAGGGAAACCTCGCACATAAAATCGCCGCTGAAGGAGGGCGTGGTTTTCAGTGCCTTCAGATAGCCGGTCACCAGCAGGAAGCTGTAAATGGTGGAGGGATTGCTTTTGATCTGCGGATAGATCACGCCGGTGTCGATGAAGGTGGTGAAGGTCTCGCCGTTGACCAGGGAGGTCAGACGGTTATAAATCTCCTCATCTGCCTGGGCAAGCACTTCCCCGATAATATCGTTGCTGCCGGTGGAAACCCAGAAGGGTCTCGGCTCGCACTCGTTGCTGAAGTAGTTGACCACCGACCACGGGTTGAAAATTTCCGTCTTGCCGAAGCGGTAGCCGTCGTACCATTGGCAAATCTCGTCATACTTATCGGCAGCGCCGTAATATTCCGCCATCTCCATCACCTCGTCGGCGGTGAAGCCGAAGTAGGCGCTGTATTTGTTGTCCAGCACGGAGTTGATGGACAGGTTGTTCATCCCGCTGAAGATGCTCTCCTTGGCCACCCGCAGAATGCCGGTGAGGAAGCCGAAGGACAGGTGCTGATTATCCTTGAACCCGCCGGAAAACAGGTTCCGCATAAACCGGATGACCTTGTCGTAATAGTCCTTCTGATAGCCCTGCTGGATGGGGGTGTCGTACTCATCGATGATGATAATGGGCGCAACGGCATAGTGCTTGTGCAGCATAGCGGACAGATCCAGCAGTGCCGAAGCCAGCTCTACCTCGTTGACCTTGCCGTCTGCCAGCTTTTCATAGGCCTTTTTGCTGTACTCGTCGCACTTATCGCTGGCCAGCAGCTCCTTGTGCCGCCGGGTCTCCTTTGCGAAAATATCCCGGATGGCCGCAAAGGTCTCCTCCCAAGTGTCGAACTTCACATCCTTGAAGGTCAGGAAGATCACAGGGTACTTGCCCTGATAATCCCGGTACTTCTGGCCGCAGGCCCAGATCTTCTTATCCCGGAAGTAGACGGAGGTATCCTTGTCGCTCTTTTCAAAATAAGTGCGCAGCATATCCATATTCAGCGTCTTGCCGAAGCGCCGGGGGCGGGTGAACAGCGTCACCATCGGACGCTCGTCGATGAAGTCCTTGATCATCATCGTCTTGTCGATGTAGTAGTATTCCGACGATGCAAGGCAGTAGTTGGACACGCCGATGGGCAGGGGCAGCTTCGGCGCGCGCTCCGTCTTGCGGAAAGCGCCCGTCTTGAGCCGCTGATCCGCCGGCTTCTGTGTATCAGCGGGGATCAGCCAACGATTGCCCTGCTTTTTCGCACCGGCGATTCTCCCATTCTTGCAGAGCGTCGCAACTCTCCGCTCCGTTATATTCCAGCGCACTGCTGCCTCTCTTACCGAGATCATTTCAGCCATAGGGGATACCTCCACGCATAAAATCACAAGTACATTATACCCAAATAAAAGAACAATGTCAACAAAGTTCGGAACAATGTCGTTTCAAAAAAGCATTGTTCTTTTCTGCACACAAAACAAGCGGAGGTCATAGGCCCCCGCTTGCTCGTTACCCATATACAATTTCCTGCATCACGATCTCGTTTGCCCGATGTCGGATGCCGTTCATCTTCCGCACCCACGCCATCGGGTCATCGGCTTTCAAGGCCTCCGTCACACCCTCGGCATCTGCGTATTGTTCTACCAGCCGAAGAAAGAGTTCCTGCGCTTGCTCTTCGATGTCTGTAAGGTGCCCGTCCAGCACCCCGGCGGTCAGCAGGTTATAATACAGCACCCGGTGGTGCTCCCTCAGAAAGGTGCGCCGCCGCTGGCCGTAAATGCCGATAGGCCGTTCTTCTTCGGGCGGTAAGCAAACATTGGGTAGGCAATAGTCGCCCCGCCTTGTGTAAGTGCCGCCCAGCTGCTCAAATAGCGATTCCATATGTGATCCTCCCATTCAAAATTTCCCCGGCAGGTCTGCAACGCAAAATGCACCCGCCTTTCGGTTACAGTCTACCAAAACCGAAAGGCAGGTGCGAGTGTGCGAATTTTCAAATCGCATATTATTTCTTCATCTTCCTGCTGAATTCATTCAGCGTCTGGATATGCCAGAGGCTTTTACGGGTAATGGAGCGGAAGGTCAGGGAACAGAAAAAGTCCACGAGAAAAATTTTCGGGATACAGAACTTCAGCCCCTTCTGGAAGGCTTTCAGCGACCCGCGGCTGCACCAGTTGTGGACGGTGGTCAGGGTGTAGCCGGTCAGGGCCACCACATCCTTTACCGTGACCACATCCGGGTATTTGAGCAGCAGCTTTTCATAGTAGCCGTGCATCTGCCGCAGCGTGTCCTCCGGCAGCTCCTTAGAGAGCCTCGCCACATAGTGGGTGCCGTACCATCCCTTCGGCGCAGAGTAGAGTTCTGGAAAAATTGCCCGCTCCTCCAAGTATGCTTTCACATCCTCTTTTCGGATTTTATAGCACCGGGTTTTCTTACCCGACCACTCGCAGGGCACCTTGCCGCTTTTGAGCAGATGCAGCGCCGTGGACTTGCTGATGTGGCATATTCGGAAGAATTGCTCCTTGTTCATCACTTCGGGAACGCTGTCCCAGTTGACGGGGAATACATCCATTTGTAACACCTCAAAAATAGATTTTCGTCGGTTGGAAGCTCTATCCTGCGGTGTATGGCCGTCTCCCGATTTTTCTCTCCTATCTTCCCGCATTTCTCTCCAAAATCGGGAAAAATGCCGATTTGAACCCACTTTTAAAAAAGCCGGTCCCGCAAGACTTTCTGAGCGAAAAAGCCTGATTTCAAGCGGCTTTCGGCGGGTACAGGGCTTACAGAAACGACCCCAAAGCGGACACCCCCGTCACAGTTGCAGAAAAGACTCGAAATCAGGTAGTCGCGCAAGCGGCTCGTGGGTTCGAATCCCACCCTATCCGCCAGAAAGTTCCGCCGCGCTCCCAGCGGGAGTGCGGCGGATTTTTTCTATCTAGCCGCATGGACGATCTACTGTTATTTTTGTAAAGATGACAGGTATTTTCGATAATATCTGACAAACATTGTAACTGTTGCGGTACATGCCAGTGTATCTGTAATCGGCTCTGCAAGGTAAACGGCAACGACCGGATCCGGCAATATAAGAGGCAGCAAAAGAATCAGTGGTACTAATAAAAATACTTTACGCACAAGCGCAAGAAACAGGGATGTTTTTGCGTTTTCCAAATCCACAAACATGGTGTGGAACGCAGGGGCAAATTGGGGATTATTTTGGGGAAGCGATTGCCGCCGGGACGGACTGCTGAATTGCGAAGTACTTTGCACAAGCAAGATGTGTATAACCACAAGACCTCTTTGGGATTCATCGCCTGGAAAGCGATTTTCGGCATATAAAAAAGCCTGACGCCGCAGCGTCAGGCTTTTTTGCGTCTGTCGAAAACCCCGGAAGGGGTTTCCGACAATAGGCTTGCAGTCTGCTGCGCGCAGAATTTGTGCGCCATTGGCGCACAAATTCCACACTTGCAGCCTGAGAAGTATTTTCTCTCACGCACATGTCGCGAGAGAAAATGATTTCAATGCTTTGCCGCCTGCGGGCGGCAAACTCTGCGAGGCTTTTTTGTTCAAAGCAACTTCAGCACCCCATCGCCGTAGTCGGCACAGGTCGCGCCGTCCGGCCGGCCGGTGATGACGGCCGGGCAGGCGTCGAGCGCCGCCTCGAGCTTATCCGCCGCGGCCGCGCGGCCGATGTGCCGCAGGAGCATGACCTCCGCGCGCAGGATGCTCTGGGGATTGGCGTAATCGCCCATGCCGCGCTCGATCATGCGCGGGGCCGAGCCATGGATGGCCTCGAACATGGCGTAGCGGTCGCCGATGTTGGCGCTGCCCGCCGTGCCGACGCCGCCCTGCAACTGCGCGGCCTCATCGGTGATGATGTCGCCGTAGAGGTTCGGCAGCAGCAGCACCTGAAACTGCCCGCGCACCCGCTCGTTGACGAGGTTCGCCGCCATAATGTCGATGTAGTAATCATCGGCGGTGATCTCGGGATAGTCGGCGGCGACCTCGTGGCAGAGGGCGGTAAACTTGCCGTCCGTCTTTTTGAGGATGTTCGCCTTCGTGACGACGGTCACGCGCGTCTTGCCATTGCGCCGGGCATAGTCGAACGCCGCGCGGGCGATGCGGCGCGTGCCGGGGTCGGTCGTGACCTTGAAGTCCACGGCCATGCCGGCCAGCTCCACGCCGCGGCTGCCGAGGGCGTACTCGCCCTCCGTGTTCTCGCGGAAGAACGTCCAGTCGATGCCCTGCTCGGGAATGGCCACGGGGCGGACATTCGCGTAGAGGTCGAGCGCGCGGCGCAGCTTCACGTTCGCGCTCTCGAGCCCACCGCCCATGGGCGTCGTCGTCGGGCCCTTGAGCAGCACGTCGCAGGCCAGAATTTCCTCCAGTACATCGTCCGGCACCGCCTGATTGCAGGCCAGCCGGTTTTCGATCGTGAGGCCGCGGATGCGCCGCAGGGCGATGCTGCCGCGCGCGATCTCATCCGCGAGCAGCGCCTCGAGCACGCGCACCGCCTGCTCCATGATGATCGGGCCGATGCCGTCCCCGTCCACGAGGCCGATGGTCACGGTCGCCTTGTTCGTATAGTCCACCCGCTCGGCGGTCATGCCCGCGACGCGGGCCTGCTGCTCGGTCAGCAGCGTGCGAAACGCCGCACAGGCGCGGTCAATATCGTTCATAGTGCATGCTCCTTTGTGTAGTTGAGCAGCCCGCCGGCAAGCAGGATGGCCTGCTGCCGCTCGGTGAGGCTGCACACGACGGGGTAAGACCTGCCCGCCGTCGTGTCCGTGAGCATCAGGCTGCCCGCCGCCATTCCGGCGCGGATGCCATCGATGCGCAGCTGCGCGCCGGGCTGCAGCGCGTCGTAATCGGCCGGGTTTTCAAACGTCAGCGGCAGGATGCCGGCGTTGATGAGGTTTGCCACGTGGATGCGTGCGAAGCTCTTGGCCACGACGCAGCGGATGCCGAGATACATCGGCACGAGCGCCGCGTGCTCGCGCGACGAGCCCTGCCCGTAGTTGCTGCCGCCGACGATGATGCCGTCCCCGGCCGCCCTGGCGCGCGCCGGGAAGGTCGGGTCGCAGACCGTGAAGCAGAACTCCGCCAGCTTCGGGATGTTCGAGCGGTAGGGCAGGATCTTCGAGCCCGCAGGCATAATGTGGTCGGTCGTGATGTTGTCGCCCACCTTGAGCACGAGCTCGGCCGTGAGCGCGTCGCTGAAGGGCTTGCTCTTCGGGAAAGGCCGGATGTTCGGCCCGCGCAGCACCTCCACCGCGTCGGCCTCGTCCGCCGGGGCGGGCGGCAGCACGGCGCTGTCGTCGATGCGGAAATGTTCCGGCAGTGTGACGGCCGGCATGAGGCCGAGCGTCTGCGGATCGGTGATCGTACCCGTGAGCGCGGCGGCGACGGCCGTCTCCGGCGACACGAGGTAGACCTGCGCGTCCTTTGTGCCGCTGCGGCCGAGGAAGTTGCGGTTAAATGTGCGCAGGCTCACGCCGCCGGAGTTGGGCGAGAAGCCCATGCCGATGCACGGGCCGCAGGCGCACTCGAGCAGGCGCGCGCCGCTGGCGAGAATGTCCGCGAGCGCGCCGCAGTCGGCCAGCATGGTCAGCACCTGCTTCGACCCCGGCGAGATGGACAGGCTCACGCCCGGGGCGATGGTCCTGCCGCGGAGCAGGGCTGCGACCTTGAGCATATCGAACAGGGACGAATTCGTGCACGAGCCGATGCAGACCTGATCGACCTTCGTGCCCGCGAGCGTTGCGACCGGGACGACGTTGTCCGGGCTGTGCGGGCAGGCAATCATGGGCTGCAGCGTGTTGAGATCGATGTCGATAATGCGGTCATACTGTGCGTCCGGGTCGCTCGCGAGGGGGGTGAAGTCCGCCTCGCGCCCCTCGGCAGCGAGGAAGGCACGCGTCACGTCGTCCGACGGGAAGATGGACGTCGTCGCGCCGAGCTCGGTGCCCATGTTCGTGATCGTGGCGCGTTCGGGCACGGACAGCGCCGCGATGCCGGGGCCGCCCCACTCGATGATCGCGCCGACGCCGCCCTTGACCGACAGGATGCGCAGCAGCTCGAGGCTGATGTCCTTGGCCGTGACATAGGGCTGCAGCGTGCCGGTGAGGTTGACCTTGAACATCTTCGGCATGGTGATGTAGTACGCACCGCCGCCCATGGCGACCGCGACGTCCATGCCACCGGCGCCGAAGGCCAGCATGCCGATGCCGCCGCCGGTGGGCGTGTGGCTGTCGGAGCCGATGAGCGTCTTGCCCGGCTTGCCGAAGCGCTCGAGCTGCACCTGGTGGCAGATGCCGTTGCCCGGGCGCGAGAACCAGACGCCGTGCTTTTTGGCCACGGTCTGGAGATAGCGGTGGTCGTCCGCGTTTTCAAAGCCGGACTGCAGCGTGTTGTGGTCGACATAGGCCACGCTCAGTTCGGTCTTGACGCGCGGGATGCCCATCGTCTCAAACTCCAGATAGGCCATCGTGCCGGTGGCATCCTGCGTGAGCGTCTGGTCGATGCGCAGGGCGATCTCGCTGCCGGGCGTCATGTCGCCGTGCAGCAGGTGGGCGCGGATGATTTTCTGAGCAAGGGTCTCACCCATGGTTTTTCAGCCTCCCCATCATACTTTCTTTTGCGTGAATGGTGTGTTCGGTCGTGAGCTCGGCGGCGCGGTCGGCGTCGCCGGCGGCGATGGCGTCGAAGATGGCGCGGTGCTCCTTCACGACCTGCACCGTGCGCGAAGCATCCGCGATGGACGCCTTGCGGTAGCGGCGGGTCTTGCGGTGCAGCGGGACGAGCGTGTCGCTGATGACGGCGTGGCCGCCCATGTCGCAGATGACGTCGTGGAACTGGTCGTCCATCTCGCGCAGGTGCTCGGCGTCGCGCTTTTCAAAGTAAAACTCCTGCAGGTCCATGATGTGGCGCAGGCGCGCGAGGCCCTCGGGCGTGGCGTTTTTCGCCGCGTAGTAGGACGCGAGCCCCTCGATCTTGCAGCGGATGTCCATGATGTCCACCAGATCCTCGGCCGTGATGCCGAGCACGACGGAGCCCTTGCCGGTGTCGGCGATGAGGTGCTCCTGCTCGAGGCGGCGCAGCGCCTCGCGGATGGGCGTGCGGCTGACGTTGAGCTGCTCGACGAGCCGGAGCTCCGTGAGCACCTCGCCGCGCGGGTACACGCCCTGAATGATATCGGATTCCAGCCGCTCAAACACTTGATCGGCCAGCGTAACGGTGCGGAAATCTTTCATGCGGCGCCTCCTGTCAGACCTGCGCGAAGCGGCCGGGGGCCAGCTCCGCGATCTTGGCGTTGAGTTCCTTTGCGGACAGGACGGTCTGGCGGCCGTCCTCGTATTCCGCGTCCACCCAGCCCTTGAGCGCGAGCACGAGCGGGTCGTGCTTGTCGATCTGCGCATCTCCGGTCAGGTGGTAGTTCTGGTTGATCCAGTAGGCGATGCCCGCGAGGCCGGACGTCTTGGCGACCTGCACGGACGCCGGACGGTTGAGCAGCTTCTCGGTGTCGAAGATCGTGTAGATCTCGGCGTCCTTGAGCAGACCATCGGCGTGGATGCCGGCGCGCGTGGCGTTGAAGTCGCGCCCGACGAACGGCGTCATCGGCGGGATGTCATAGCCGATCTCGTGCTGGAAGTAGTCCGCGATCTCGGTGATGACGGTCGGGTCCATGCCGTCGAGCGAGCCGCGCAGCGACGCGTACTCGAACACCATCGCCTCGAGCGGGATGTTACCCGTGCGCTCGCCGATGCCGAGCAGCGAGCAGTTGACCGCGCACGCACCGTAGAGCCACGCAGTCGAGGCATTGACGACCGCCTTGTAAAAATCGTTGTGCCCGTGCCATTCGAGGCACTCGCTCGGCACGTCGGAGTACTGCTGCAGGCCGTAGATGATACCGGCCACGCTGCGCGGCAGCGCCGCCTCCGTGTAGGGGATGCCGTAGCCCATGGTGTCGCACGCGCGGATCTTGACCGGGATGCCCGCCTGGCGCGAGAGCTTTTGCAGCTCGTTGACAAACGGCACCACAAAGCCGTAAAAATCGGCGCGCGTGATGTCCTCCAGGTGGCAGCGCGGGACGACGCCGGCCTCAAACGCGTCGGCCACGGTGGCGAGGTAGTAGTCCATGGCCTGACGGCGCGTCATCTTCATCTTCTTGAAGATGTGATAGTCGCTGCAGCTGACGAGGATGCCCGTCTCACGGATGCCGAGGTCGCGCACGAGGCGAAAATCCTCCTTCGTCGCGCGGATCCACGTCGTGATCTCCGGGAACTTCAGCCCCAGCTCCATGCACTTTTCGAGCGCCTCACGATCTTTCTTGCTGTAGATGAAAAACTCCGTCTGCCGGATGATGCCGTACGGCCCGCCGAGCCGCGACAGGTACTTATAAATATTGACGATCTGGTCGACCGTGTACGGCTCCACGGATTGCTGCCCATCGCGCAGGGATGTGTCCGTGATCCAGATCTCCTCGGGCATGTTCATCGGCACGCGCCGGTGGTTGAACGGCACCTTCGGCACCATTCCCTGCGTGTAGATGTCGCGCTGGAGGTTCGGCTCCGCCACGTCCTGGAGCGAATATTTATACGCATTCTGTTCCAGCAAATTCGTCTTTCCGGATATTTCAAGCATGGCAGTGGGGCTCCTTTCTGTTACTTTGTATTATTGTATACAATTATACACACAATCGTGCCGTTGTCAACGCGCAAATGTTCACAATATTCCGCTTGCTTTTCGGGCGGATGCTGGTATAATACGAAATCGTTCAAAATTGAACTATTTTTCGGGAGGTGACCGCCGTGCTCACTGCATCGCAGGTCTATACGTACACGCGCCGCATCCTCGACGCTTACGCCGCCGTCATGCAGCCGCTGAGCGCGGAGCTGGACATGGCGCAAAACGCCGTGGACATTCTGCTCTTTCTGGCCAACAATCCGGGGCTGGACACCGCGCGCGACATCTGCACGTACCGGAAGCTCAAGCCGGGCATCGTGTCGTTCCACGTGGACAATCTCGTGCGCGAGGGCTACCTGCTGCGCACGCGCGACCCCAGCGACCGGCGCCGCTGCCGGCTCGTGTGCACGGACAAGGCGGCGCCGATCGTCGCGCGCGGTCAGGCGCTGCAGGAGCAGTTCGTCGCGCAGATGTCCGCGGGCCTCGCGCCCGACGCGCTCGAAACGTTCCAGCACTGTCTGACAGCGTTCGCGCAGAATCTTGACCGTATGGCCAACAGGGAGGAAAGTTAAATGCAGCAGGACAAAACATTTCTCGGCACGGAGCCCGTCGGTCAGCTCCTGCGCCGGCTCGCGATCCCGACGGTGATCGCGCAGCTGGTGAACATGCTCTACAACATCGTCGACCGCATCTACATCGGCCACATTCCGGAAGTGGGCAGTCTCGCGCTGACGGGCGTGGGCGTGTGCCTGCCAATCATTCTGATCGTGTCGGCCTTCGCGTGCTTCACGGCCTCGGGCGGCGCGCCGCGCGCGTCGATCTACATGGGGCGCGACGATATGGACAGCGCCGAAAAGACGCTCGGCGGCTGCTTCGCGCTGCAGATCGGCATCTCCGTCGTGCTCACGGCGGTGCTGCTCCTCTGGGGGCGCGAGGCGCTGCTCGCCTTCGGCGCGAGCGAGAACACCATTGACTACGCCGCCGACTACCTGCATATTTATGCATTCGGAACGCTCTTTGTCGAGCTCACGCTGGGCATGAACGCGTTCATCACGGCGCAGGGCTTTGCCAAGGTGGGCATGTACACGGTGCTCATCGGCGCGGCGGCGAACATCGTTCTCGACCCGATCTTCATCTTCGCGCTGGGCATGGGCGTGCGCGGCGCGGCGCTGGCGACCGTGCTCTCGCAGGGGCTCTCGTGCGCGTGGGTGCTGGTATTCCTGTGCGGGAAGAAGGCGTTTTTGCGCCTGCGGCGGGAAAACCTCTTCGTCTCGCCGAAGCTCATCCTGCCGTGCGTGGCGCTCGGCCTGGCCACGTTCACGATGCAGGCGAGCGAGAGCGTCATCTCCGTGTGCTTCAACGCTTCCCTGCTCAAGTACGGCGGCGACATCGCCGTCGGCGCCATGACGATCCTCACGAGCGTGATGCAGTTTGCCATGCTGCCGCTGCAGGGCATCGGTCAGGGCGCGCAGCCGATCACGAGCTACAACTTCGGCGCAAAGAACACCGACCGCGTGCGCGAAACGTTCCGTCTGCTGCTGAAGGTGTGCCTGATCTACTCCGTCTCGCTCTGGCTGCTCATCGAGCTCTTCCCCGGCCTGTTCGCGCGCATCTTCACGCCGGACGCGGAGCTCATCGCCTTCACGGCGCGCGTGCTGCGCATCTACTGCGCGGGCCTGTTCCTGTTCGGCATCCAGATCGCCTGCCAGATGACGTTCGTGTCCATCGGCAGCGCGGTGTGCTCGATCATCGTGGCCGTGCTGCGCAAGTTCGTGCTGCTCCTGCCGCTGATCTATCTGCTGCCGGCGCTGCTGCCCGACCAGACGACGGCCGTGTATCTGGCCGAGCCGGTCGCAGACGTCATTGCCGTCACATGCACGGCCATCCTGTTTGCGACACAGTTTCGCAAGGCGCTGCACAAGCTCGAAGCGAACGCCTGATCTGTTTTCCATCCCCCGGCGCGCGGCCCGGCCCGCGCGCCGGGGTTTTTGCTGAATGATTCAAAAATTTAAAACTTCCTTATCAAAAATACGAAAGCATTCCGCCGTTGACAACCGCCGCACCGGCGCGTACAATGACGCCAAATTCCCTTTGAGAGGAGCTGCAAGCCATGCGCAACACGTTTTTCAGCCGCAAAAACGACAGCACCGCGACCACGTGCGCGGCCGGCTTCGCATGCTCTGACGCGAATACCAACAATAGCGCCCTCCTGCTTACCATCGACACTGTAGCTGCAGTGTCGATTTTTGCTATACTCGGCATTCTGGGCATTACGCCGCCAACAGGACGCGCCAAACCGGTATTCGCGGGATAACACGACAGCACTTGGTATACCAGGAGTCGGCCCCGACCGTTTTGGTCGGGGCCGATTTTTTGTTGTATAGAAAAACGGACAGAAAGGAAATCTGTTATGGAAAAGAAAAAAGTTGGATTCGCCAGCGGCATCGGCTTCATCCTCGCCGCCGCCGGCAGCGCCGTGGGCCTCGGCAACCTCTGGGGCTTCCCGTACAAGACGTCGCAAAACGGCGGCGCCGCCTTCGTGCTCATCTACATCGCGTGCGTACTGCTCATCGGCTTTGTGACGATGCTCAGCGAGATCTATCTCGGCCGCCGCGCGCAGGCCAACCCCATGACCGCCTACAAGATGATCCACAAGAACCTCGGCTGGTGCGGGCTCGTGGCGATCATGATCCCCGCGTTCATCATCTGCTACTACTCCGTGCTCGGCGGCTGGACGACGAAGTACGCGCTCAACTCCTTCAGCGGCAACGCGGGCATCGTCGGCACGTTCTCCGTCAACACGGGTGAGGTCATTTTGTACACGGCCATCTTCCTCGTGCTGAGCATGATGATCATCATGGGCGGCGTCAAGGACGGCATCGAGAAGGCGTCCAAGGTGCTCATGCCGGTGCTGTTTCTGATCCTCGTCGCCATCGCGGTCTACGCGCTGACGCTCGGCAGCGGCGTGCGTGAGGGTCTGAGCTTCTACCTCAAGCCCGATTTCTCCGGCATCACGTTCAAGTCCGTGCTCGTGGCCATGGGGCAGGCGTTTTACTCCCTGTCACTCGGCATGGGCATCATGATCACCTACGGTTCCTACACCGGCAAGGAAGTCAACCTCGTGCGCTCCACCGCCATGATCTGCGTGTTCGACACGCTCGTGGCGCTCATCGCGGGCCTGGCGATCTTCCCGTCGGTGGCACACTTTGACCCCTCCCTGCTCGGCAGCAGCAAGGGCGTCGCGCTCATGTTCATCATCCTGCCGCAGGTGTTCGAGTCCATGGGCGGCGTGGGTCAGGTCGTGTCGTTCGCGTTCTTCGTCATGGTCGATATCGCAGCCATCACGTCCGTCGTGTCGCTGACCGAGGTCGTGACGCAGTTCGTCATCCAGAAATTCCACGCCCACCGCAAGCGGGCCGCGCTCATCGTCGCGGGTGTCTGCTTTCTCGTGTCGATCCCGATCGGCATCTCGCTCGGCCATGTCGCCATCCTCGAAGAGTCCAGCCCCGCGCTGTTCGGGCTCGACTGGCTGACGTTCTTCGATGAAGTGACCAACACCGTGCTCATGCCCGTGTGCGCGCTGTTTTCCTGCATCGTCGTCGGCTGGTTCATCACGCCCAAGCGCGCCGTGGCCGAGATCGAGGCCGAGGGCACGCACATGTCCGGCTGGCTGAAGAAGGTCTACGCCGTCATGATCCGCTTCGTGACGCCGGCGCTCATCCTCATCGTCGAGATCGGCGGCCTGCAGAGCGAGATCGCGGCCGGCAACACCGCCGTCATCGTCTTTGCCTACGCGCTCGTGGCGCTGTGCGTGGTGGCGTATTTTGCCTTCTTCCGCAACAGAGACACCGGCACGAACGCCGACGAGAAGCTCTCCGGCGATTACCCCGTGTGACACGCGCGATGCGCCCAATACCCCGGCATTGTTTTTGACAAGCTGTACACCGGTGTGGTTTTTTAACCATACCGGTGTTTTTTGTATGACAAACTCGTTAAAAAACGAGCAACTTTCAGTTGAAATACCGGCAAAAAACAGGTATAATAACAATGTCAGTCCATCTGACAAATATAGCAGACAGGAGGCACGCCCATGTCGATGCAAGAGGTGCGGGAACAGAATATCGCACTCGTAACGCAGACGGCACTGGCGTGTTTTGTTGAAAACGGCATTGAAAAGACGACCATCCGCGACATCGCGCAGCACGCCGGCCTGACCGAGCGCTCGGTCTACCGGTACTTTGCGGGCAAGGATGAGCTCGTCATCGCGGCGGCCTACCTCTACTGGGACAGGGCCAAGGAACTGGCCGCGCAGTCGCTGGCAAAGCAGCGGCGCAGGGGCATGACCGGCATCGAGGAGATCCGCGTGCTGCTGCGCAGCTACGCGGGGCTGATCTTTACAGACCCTGCCGGCATCCGCTTCTCGCTGGATGCGGAGGTCGCGCTGTGCAATGCCGGCCGGCAGCACGCGGTCGTCAACCGCCCGCCGGAGCGCTATGAGGTCGCCCCCGGCCCGATCGCGGCAGCCATCCGCCGCGGCCTCGCCGACGGGACGGTCGACCCCAACGCCGATGTCAAAATGCTCTACTATAACGCCTACGACGCGATCCTCGGCGTCATCCAGCGTATGTCCGTCGGCGTGCCGAGCGTGCACGAGCTCGACGGGCACGCGCGCATCGACGCGCTGTGCGAGCAGTTCACGCGCGCATTCGCGGCGCCGCCCAAGCAATAAGGGGACAGGGAACACCTTTTAAATACCACCCTACATTGAAGGAGGAAACGGCATGGCAAAAAGACCGAATATTCTCAAGCTGGCCACGAAGATCAGCCTTGAGAGCATGACGTACATGGGCATCACGTATGACGATCCCGAGTATAAGATCCTCGAGCCGATCATCGACGATGATATGTGTGCGATCATGATGCACGTGCGCCTGGAGACCAACCGCACGGTTGAGGAAGTGGCCAAGCGCGCAAGAAAGAGCGTGGAATTCACGCAGGAGCAGCTCGACAAGCTGTGCAAGACCGGCGCAGTCCGCTACCGCTACGTGGACGGCAAGCGCTGCTACTTCTACCCGATCTGGGTCCCGGGCATCATGGAGGGCATCCTTGCCAACCGTGAGCAGTGCGACAAGTATCCCGTGCTCGGCGAGAGCTTCGAGGCGTACACCCGCCGCCGTCCGGAAATGCTCGCGCCGATGCTCGACTCCGGCAAGACCGGTATGTTCTTCATGCGCGTCATGCCCGTCATGAGCGCCATCGAGAACGACTCGCACGCCGCCTCCTACGACGAAGTGCGCACCCTCATCGAGAACGCGACCGCCATCAGCGTCGGTCCGTGCTCCTGCCGCCGTGCCCGCCGTCTCATGGGCGAGGGCTGCGGCCACCTCGAAGAGGATATGTGCATGTACCTCAACGACAACGCCCGCTGCTTCTCCGAGCAGGGGTATCACCGCCTCGTGACCAAGGAAGAGGCGTATGAGATCCTCCAGCGCGCCGAGGACAATGGTCTCGTGCACGAGATCAACCAGACCCCCGGCTTTGAGGACACGAACGCCATCTGCAACTGCTGCGGCTGCTCGTGCTTCGCACTGCGCATCGCGGAGCTGTTCCGCACGCCGCGTGCCATCCGCTCGAACTACATCGCCCGCGTGGACAAGGAAAAGTGCGTCGCCTGCGGTCAGTGCGTCGAAAACTGCCAGACCAACGCGCTCAAGCTCGGTCAGAAGCGCTGCGCGACCGATCCGCACATCTCCGACACCTACGACACCGACGCCAGCGTGCCGTTCCACCGCTCGAGCTACAACCCCGAGTACCGCACGACCCGCTCCGACGTCATGCCCAGCGGCACCGCCCCCTGCAAGGCCGAGTGTCCGGCGCACATCCCGGTTCAGGGCTACATCAAGCTCGCGTCCCTCGGCCGCTACACCGAGGCGCTGGAGCTCATCAAGAAAGAAAACCCGTTCCCGGCCGTCTGCGGCCGCATCTGCAACAAGCGTTGTGAGGACGCCTGCACCCGCGGCAGCATCGACGATCCGATCGCCATCGACGACATCAAGAAGTTCATCGCCGAGAAGGATCTCGAGGCCAGCACCCGCTTCGTGCCGAAGATGCTCAACCAGATCGGCCGTCCGTACCCGGAGAAGATCGCCGTCATCGGCGCCGGCCCTGCCGGTCTGAGCTGCGCGTACTACCTCGCCGTCAAGGGCTACCCCGTGACCGTGTTTGAGAAGGAGTCCGTGCCCGGCGGTATGCTCACGCTCGGCATCCCGAGCTTCCGCCTCGAGAAGAACGTTGTCAACGCGGAGATCGACGTGCTCAAGGAGCTCGGCGTGGAGTTCCGCTTCGGCATTGAGGTCGGCAAGAACATGACGCTCGACGCGCTGCGCGCGGACGGCTACAAGGCGATCTACCTCGCCGTCGGCGCCTCCAAGGGCACGCCGGCCGGCTGCCCGGGCGACGATCTGAAGGGTGTGTTCACCGGCGTCGAGTTCCTGCGCGCCGTGAACCTCGGCAAGCGCCCGACCATCGGCAAGCAGGTCGCCGTGATCGGCGGCGGCAATGTCGCCATCGACGTCGCGCGCGCCGCCGTGCGCCGCGGTGCGGACGTGACGCTGCTCTACCGCCGCGGCCGCGAGGAGATGCCCGCAGCGGACGAAGAAGTTGCCGAGGCCGAGGCCGAAGGCGTGAAGTTCCGCTTCCTGTGCGCCCCGGTCGAGATCCTGGGCGAAAAGGGCAAGGCCACGGCCATCAAGGTCGAGACCATGACCCTCGGCGAGCCCGACGAGAAGGGCCGCCGCAAGCCCGTCGGCACCGGCGAATATGAGACGCTGCCGGTCTCCGCCGTCATCTCGGCCATCGGCCAGCAGATCGACCTGTGCGGCATCGACGCCGGCTCGAAGCTCCGGCTCGGCAAGCGCGGCACCGTGCTCGTCGACCCCGCAACGTATCAGACCGACGAGCCCGACGTGTTCGCGGGCGGCGATCTTGTGACCGGGCCGAAGTTTGCCATCGACGCCATCGCCGCCGGCAAAGAGGCTGCCGTGTCCATCCACCGCTTCGTGCACCCCGGCCAGAGCCAGCTCATCGGCCGCGACCACCGCGACTACAAGTCGCTCGATCCCGCGACCGTGGCCGTGCCGATCGAGAGTTTTGACAACACCCCGCGCCAGCACGCGCACGACGGCTCCGCCGAAGAGGCGAAGAAGACCTTCCACGATCTGCGCGGTGTGTTCACCGAGGAGCAGATGAAGAAGGAGACCGAGCGCTGCCTCGGCTGCGGCGCGGTCGTCCTCAACGAGGACCAGTGCATCGGCTGCGGCATCTGCACCACCAAGTGCAAGTTCGACGCCATCCGCCTCGAGAAGGTCAACGACACGCACGGCCGCGAATACTTCCGCACGCTGCTGACCGTGGCCGGCAACACCCCCGCCGCCATCGGCCGCCTCGTGCGCAAGACGCGCGGCAGATAAGGAGCAGCGCCATGCATGAGATCGGCGTGGTGCGCGCCATGGTCCAGACCGTGACCGATTACGCGGCGGCCAACCACATCGACGAGATCTCCGAGATCGTGGCCGACTGCGGCGAGCTGTCGCTCGTCATCCCGGAGTATGTGGAGGAGCTCTATCCCCCCGTCGTGAAGGGCACGCCGCTGGAAAACACGAAGCTCATCGTCAACATCGTGCCCGGCATGGCCGAGTGCGAGGACTGCGACGAGATCTTCAATGTGATCGAATGTAACGGCCATTGCCCGAACTGCAACAGCTTCAACAAAACGGTGCTGTCCGGCAAGGACTTTACCATCCGGGAGATCCATGTCCCGGAAGAACGTAAACCCGGGTCTGTGGAGACCTAAAAAATAGAAGGAGCGTATTCAATGAACGAAAAGTACAACGCATTGTTCACCCCCTGGAAGATCGGCAATGTGGAGATCAAAAACCGCATCGTGCAGTGTTCCATGGGCGGCACGTCCCTGTTCGGCTGGATGGAGCCGAACCACTTCGACAAGGAAGCGGCCTACTTCCTGCTCAACCGCGCGCAGGACGGCGTGGGCCTGATCCTGCCCGGCATGCAGTGCATCCGCGACCCGCTGGGCATCCCCGGCCGCAAGTGGCTGTACCAGAACGACCAGATGTTCAAGCAGCTCAAAGAGTACATGGTCGAGTTCCATAAGACGGGCGCGAAGCTGTTCATCCAGCTCGCCGCCGGCATGGGCCGCTCCATGGCTATCAACGGCTGGATGACGAAGCTGGCCAAGAACAACGTCCTCAACAAGATCGCCAGCCCCATCGTGGACGTGCAGTACATCTGCGCCTCCGCGTCCGAGGTGCCGAACCGCTGGAAGGAGGACGTCATGTCCCGCCCGCTGACGGTCAAGGAGATCGAGGACATGGTCTACGCCTTCGGCCAGACCGCCAAGAAGCTGCGCGCCGCCGGCATCGACGGTGTCGAGATCCACGCTGTGCACGAGGGCTACCTGCTTGACCAGTTCACCATGGCCAACTGGAACCACCGCACCGACCAGTACGGCGGCTCGTTCGAGAACCGTTTCCGCTTCCCGGTCGAGATCGTGCAGGAGATCAAGCGTCAGGCCGGCGCCGACTTCCCGGTGTCGCTGCGCTACTCCGTCGTGTCCAAGACCAAGGCGTGGGGCAAGGGCGCCATGCCGTACGAGACCGACTTCGTCGAGTTCGGCCGCGACATGCCGGAATCCGAGAAGGCCGTCAAGTACCTCGAGGACGCGGGCTACGATATGTTCAACTGCGACAACGGCACCTACGACGCCTGGTACTGGGCACATCCGCCGCAGTACATGCCCGATAACTGCAACCTCGAGTATGTCGAGCACATCAAGAAGTTCACGAGCCGCCCGGTCGTCTGCGCCGGCCGCATGGACCCCGTGAAGGCCGCCGAAGAGATCGCCGCCGGCCGTCTCGACGCCGTGGCCATCGCGCGTCAGAACCTCGTCGACCATGAGTGGATCCACAAGATCCTCAGCGGCCACGAGGATGAGATCAAGCCCTGCATCCGCTGCCACAACGGCTGCTTCAACATGTCGAAGTTCAAAGGCACCGCGAACCTCCAGAGCATGGACGACTCCCTGCACCTGGCCCGCTGCGCCCTGAACCCGACGACCATGCAGCACAACAAGTACAAGATCGTCCCGACCCGCCATCCGAAGAAGGTCGCCATCATCGGCGGCGGCATCGGCGGCATGGAGTGCGCGCTCGTGCTCAAGCAGCGCGGCCACAACCCGGTCATCTTTGAAAAGACCGGCGAGCTCGGCGGTCTGTTCCTCACCGCGTCCGCGATGAGCTTCAAGGAGAACGACAAGGAACTCATCCGCTGGTACCTCAACGAGGTCGCCAAGGAAGGCATCGACGTGCGCCTGAACACCGAGGTCACGGACGTGAACACCCTGCGCGGCTTTGACGAGATCATCGTCGCCAGCGGCTCCATCCCGCGCACCATGCCGTCCATCCCCGGCTTTGAGAAGACGCTCACGTTCACCGAGCTGCTCAAGGACAAGAAGGAAGTCGGCGACAAGGTTCTGTTCATCGGCGGCGGCCAGTCCTCCTGCGAAGCTGCGTATGACCTTGTCCTTCAGGGCAAGCACCCCATCATCGTCGAGTACGCGAACGACCTGGTCGCGGCACAGGCCACCTGCCTTGCCAACACCTCCTTCCTGCGCGACGCGATGGAGTACCACAAGGTCCCGACCTATCTCGAGTCCACCGTCACCGAGATCACGGACACCGGCTGCACCGTCAAGAACGTCAAGACCGGCGAGAGCACCTTCGTTGCGTGCGACAACGTGGTCAACGGCGTCGGCTTCATCCCGACTCCGGTCGGCGGCAAGGACAACAAGCAGGTCCACCGCGTGGGCGACTGCGTTGCCATCGGCAACCTGCGCACCGTCATCTGGCGCGCATGGGATGTCTGCATGAAGATCTGATCCCGTAAACGAGAATCCCTCCGGCTATGCGGTTGCCGGAGGGATTTTTTCATGGTATGACGCTGCAAAGCGCCCCCGGAGCAGATGCTCCGGGGGCGCCGCCTCTTGTATCCGTTTTAGGTTCCGCCGCGTCCGGCTCACTCACCCTGCGCGCGCAGCCAGCCGCTGGCCACGCCGGGGAAATTCGTGATGATGCCCTCGCAGCCCCAGCGGTGCAGCTGCTCCAGACCGGCCATGTCGTTGACGGTCCAGACGTTCATCTTCACGCCGTGCTCCTTGCAGTCGCGCACGTTTTCGTCCGTGAGGATCTCAATCGGCGGGTGGTAGCAGGCAAAGCCCGCCTGCTGGCAGTAGTAGCCGGGGAAGCCGCCGATGCTGTCCTCGAGCACGAGCGCGCCGACCTCGACCGCATTGCCGCTGATCTCGAGGATGCGGCGCAGCGAGAAGTGGTTGAACGACGAGAACATGACCTTCTTCTCCAGGCCGTAGCGCTCGATGGTCGCCCAGATCTTGCGCTCGATGTCGTGGTAGTAGATCTTGTCGGTCTTGATCTCGATGTTGTGGCCGACGGACTCGCCGGAGGCCCACTCGCAATACTCGTCGAACGACGGGATGCGCTCGGGGGCGTATTTGCCCGCGAAGCGTGCAGCGGCGTTGACCTGCTGCAGCTCGGCGAACGAGTGGTCGCAGATGCGGCCGGAGCCGTCGGTCGTGCGGTCGAGCCGCTCGTCATGGATGACGACGAGGCGCCCGTCACGCGTTTCATGCACGTCCATCTCGATCGCGTCGCAGCCGACCTTGACCGCCTCGCGGAACGAGAGCATCGTGTTTTCCGGATATACGCCGCTGTAGCCGCGGTGTGCCATAACTTTCATGCAATTGTCTCCCTTAATAAATGAGATTCGGTATCAGCATCGAGATGCCCGGAATGTACGTCAGCAGCAGCAGCGCAATGAGCAGCGCGATAATAAACGGCACACATTCCTTGATAAACTCCTGCATCTTGCAGCCCGTGATGGACACGCAGGTGAACATCATCGAGCCGAACGGCGGGGTCAGGCCGCCGATCATGATATTGACGTTGCACACGATGCCGAAGTGCACCAGATCGATCCCGGCGGCCTTCACGATCGGCACCATGAGCGGGGCGAGGATAATGAGCGCCGCGCCGCCCTCGAGGAACATGCCGACGATGAGCAGCACAATGTTCATGACCAGCAGCACGAGGAACTTGTTGCTGGCAAAGCTCGTCACGGCGTTGAGCAGCATGGTCGGGATGTTCTCCCAGTTGAGGTAGTAGCCGAACACGGTCGCCGACACGATGATGAGCATGACGGTGGCGGTGCCGGAAATGGTCTCGCGCAGGATGGGGATGAAGTGCTCCTTTTTCAGGCCCTTGTAGACGAACTTGCCCACGATCAGGCAGTAGAGCACGCCCACGCCGCCGGCTTCCGTCGGCGTGAAGATGCCGAAGCGCATGCCCATGATGATGCCCAGCGGGAAAAACAGCGCCCAGAAAGACTTGAGCGCCTGCCGGCCGATCTCGCCGAGCGTCGCGCGGCGGGGACGGGACGGCGCGTAGCCGCGCTTTTTGGAGATGATCGCCACGGCGATCATCAGCGTCACAGCCATAAGCAGACCGGGGATGTAGCCGGCAGCAAAGAGCTGACCGACGGATGCGCCGGCGATCAGACCGTAGACGATGAGATTGATTCCGGGCGGGATGATGGGCGTGACGCACGAGGACGCCGCCGTGATCGCGGCGGAAAAGCCCTTGCCGTAGCCGCGCTTTTCCATCTCGGGCACGAGCAGCTTGCACTCCATGGCGGCGTCGGCGTTGGCCGAGCCGGAGCAGCCGCCCATGAGCATGCTCAGCAGGACGTTGATCTGCGCAAGGCCGCCGGGCAGATGCCCGGTGAGCGCGTCGGCAAAGTCCATGAGCCGCGCGCTGATGCCGCCGTAGTTCATGATCGACCCGCACATGATGAAAAACGGGATCGCAAGGAACGGGAACGACTGCGTGGACGTGATGAACTTCTGCATCAGCAGGTACGGCACGGTCGTCGTGTCAATAAAGCCGAAATAGGTCAGCGCCGCGGCAAAGAGCGCGTAGGCGATCGGGATGCCCGTGAAATACAGCACGAGCGCGATGATGATCGGCAGGATCGAAAGGAACGTGCTCATGCGTCCACCTCCCCGTCAAGTTTGTTGCCGCTCTTGAGGTCTTTGATGAAAATGACGAGCGAGTAGATCGTCATCAGGCCGAAGCCGATGACCAGCGCCGTGCTGACCGCGGAGGACGGCAGCTTTGTGATCGGCATGCGCTTGATCCAGGACGACTGGATAAACTGCACGCTGAGCACCGTGATGTAGCCGTTGATGATCACGAGCAGGGCGTTGGTGATCAGATGCACGACCCTGCGCGCGCCGGCCGGCAGCCGCTCCACGAGCAGATCGACGCCGACGTGCTGGTGCTTGCGGTAGGCATAGGCCGCGCCGATGAACACCGAGTACACGAAGCAGGAGGTGGCGATCTCCTCGCTCCAGATGATGATATAGTTAAACAGTTTTCGCGTGATCACGTTGACGATGACGAGCACGATCGTTACGATCATCATCGCGCCCGCGATATACGCGTCGAGATTTTTCAGTGCATTTTTCAAATTTGCTTTCCTCTGCTTTCTGTGGCTTTGCTCAGCAATGCCGGGTGTCCGGCAGCATGTGCGGGACACCCGGCATAAATAGGGCTTCCGGCCGTCCGTCAGCGCGCAGCGCTCACTTGTTGGCCTGGCGGTACTCGGCGAGGATGGCCTGCGCCTGCTCGTAGAAGGTGGGCGTCACGCCGTCTTCCTTGACCATGCGATCAAACTCCGGCTGCACGGCAGCGCGGAACGCATCGACGTCGACCTCGTTGAACGAGCAGCCCTGCTCCTTCTCGAGCTTGGCCTTCGTCTCGGCAAAGGAGGCGTTGGTGAAGTCGGTCAGTTCCTTAGCGCCCTTGGTGAACTCTTCCTGGATGATGGTGCGGTACTCTTCCGGGATGCTGTTCCAGACCTTGGTGCTGATGTAGGCGCCGCAGGTGCCCACGAGGTGGTTGGTCAGGGACATATTCTTGCACACCTCGGCGCTGCCGTTGTTGGAGTAAGCGTTCATGTTGCCTTCCAGACCGTCAATGACGCCCTGCTGCACGGCGGAGATCGTCTCGGAGAACGGCATGCCGGTGGGCGTGGCGCCCATGGCGGTGAGGCAGTTGATGTACATGGAGCTGTTGGGCACGCGGATCTTCATGCCCTTGAGGTCAGCGGGGGTCTTGATGACCTTGTTGGTCTGCAGGCAGCGCATGCCGACGTTGAAGTCGAGCGCGAGCACGTGGATGCCGTAGTTATCTTCGAGCTTCTGGCACATATTCTTTACCAGATCGGACTGGCAGACGTAGGAGTACTCGTCGATGCTGTTGTACATCATGGGGCCGATGAGGGCTTCGAAGTCGATATCGTAGTCGGCGAGGTAGGAGGGGTCTTCGCAGGCGATCCAGTCGGCGCCGTTGACGACCTGCTCGATGTTGTCCTTATAGACGGCGAGCTGGCCGGAGTCGTAGCACTGGATCTCGATGGCACCGTTGGTGCGCTCCTTGATGCGCTGGGCGACCTGCTGCATCTCGATCGTGAGCTGCTCGTTCGGCTGAAAGACGTGGCTGAGCTTGAGCGTGAGGTGGTAATCATCGTTCGCGCCGGCCTTATCGCCGCCGCCGCCGCAGGCACACAGTGCGAACACCATGACCAGCGCAAGAAGCATAGCAACAAATTTCTTCAAGGTAGTTCCTTTCTGCTTAAAAAAGCGTTGAATTTTTCTCCGTCATTTTAACGGCTCTCTGTGAAAAATGGTAACATTTTTGTGCGATGCCGTCAACATGAACGGAAATTTTCCTTGCCATTTTTCTGTTTTCGCTATATACTCCTCTTGGAAATTGGTGAAACTGCAAAGGCAAAAGCGCGATTTTTCACCGAAAAATGCTTAATTTTTCAACACAAAGGTCTCCCTTCTCGTGTTGTCACCGGAGGTGCCTATGAGCAGCAAACCCACCCTGCGCGACATTGCAGAGGCGACCGGCGTTTCGACCGCGAGCGTCTCCATGATCCTCAATGGCAAGTCGCTCGAGCGCTTTTCCTCGCAGCGCGTGGCGAGCGTGCTCGCCGAGGCGGAGCGCATCGGCTACCGCACACCGTCGGCCCGCTGCTCCGGCAGACAGATCGCGATCCTTTCCCCGTCGGTCTCGAACCCCTATCACACGATGATGATCAGCGGCATCGACGCTGCGGCCAGCGCGGCCGGCTACCAGACCGCGATCTACAACACCTATTGGAACCCCCGCACGGAGAGCCACCTGCTCGACACGCTCGACTTCTCGCGCGTGGCCGGCATCATCTTCGCCATGACGCCGACGCAGCCGGCCAAGGTACGCGAGCTGAGCCGCCGCGTGCCCATCGTCGCCGTCGGCGACCGCGTCACGGACTGCGGCATCGACACCGTGGACGTGGACAATTTCGGCGCAGCGCAGCTCGTGGCCAAGCACCTCATCGGCCTCGGCCACAAGCGCATTGCCTACCTGTCCACGGCGCTCAACGAGCACCACATCTCCCGCATGCGCCGCGCACAGGGCCTGCAGGAGGCCTACCGCATGTGGTGTCCGGAGGGCAGCGTGACCATCTGCTCGCACGTCAACTCGCTCGAGGCGGAGATCTCCACGCCCGACCTGGAGTACCGCTCGGGCATGGAGCTGGCCTATAAATGTCTGCGCAACGACAAGATCACCGGCATCGTCGCCATCAACGACATGGTGGCCTACGGCGTGCTCGACGCGCTCGTGCGCGAGGGCTACCGCGTGCCGGAGGATTTCAGTCTCTGCGGCTTTGATAACGTCACGAGCTCGGGCTATCAGCGCATCCAGCTCACAAGTGTGGAAAACTACACATTCAACCACGGCAAGAGCGCCTTCAACCTGCTGCTCGAGCGCATTGAGGGCGGGCCGAACGATCGGGAGGATCAGCCGATCAACCGCGTGGAATACCGCAGCCGCCTGATCGTGCGCGGCAGCACCGGCAAGCCGCGCAGCGGCGGCCTGTGAACAACTCAGAAAGGAACCGCATCCATGGCGTCCGTACTCTCCTACCTGCGTGAACTGAATATCGTCACGATGATGCTGCGCATCCTCCTCGCCGTGCTCTGCGGCGGGCTGATTGGGCTTGAGCGCGAGCGCAAAAACCGCCCCGCCGGCTTTCGCACCTATATGCTCACAGCACTCGGCGCGACGCTCACCGTGCTGCTGAGCCTGCAGCTCGACCAGATGCTCCACGGACCGTGGCGCGCGCTCGCCGAGAGCATCGGCGCGACGCAGGACGTGTCGCGCTTCGGCGCCGAGGCCGCAAAGGGCATCGGCTTTCTCGGCGCGGGCACGATCATCATCACCGCCCGCCAGCAGGTCAAGGGCCTGACCACCGCCGCCGGACTCTGGGCGAGCGCGTGTCTCGGCCTTGCCATCGGCGCGGGGTTTTATGCCTGCGCGTTCATCAGCATGCTCTTCATGATCGCGTGTATGTACGCGCTGCCGCCGCTCGAGCGGCGCATGACCCGCCGCGCGCACCACATGAACATCAGCCTCGAGATCGAGAGCATGGAAAAGCTCGGCACCGTCGTCGGGCACCTGCGCGCGCAGGGCGTGCGCATTTTTGACTTCGAGGTCAACCGCAGCGGTTCGGCCGCGCTGCCGAACTTCCTGTGCCAGTTCAGCGCCGTGCTGCCCGACCGGCGCGACCATCCCGAGCTGCTGGCAGAGCTGTCGGCGCTCGACGGCGTGATCCTCATCGAAGAGATCTGAGAAAGGAGGCTGTGCCATGCTGCACTGTTTTGACCCCATCCGCACCCTGAGCTTCTGGGCCATTCTCGTCCGGCTGACGCTGGCCGTCGTCTGCGGCGGCGTGATCGGTGCCGAGCGCGAGACGAAGCGCCGCCCCGCGGGCTTCCGCACGCACATCCTCATCTGCCTCGGCGCCGCCATCACCACGCTCACGAGCCAGTACCTTCTGCTCTCCCTGCATTTGTTTACCGACGTCGCGCGTCTCGGCGCGCAGGTCATCTCCGGCATCGGCTTCATCGGCGCAGGCACGATCATCGTCACGCGCGACAAGCGCGTCAAGGGTCTGACCACGGCCGCCGGGCTCTGGGCCGCGGCCATCATCGGCCTCGCCTGCGGCGCGGGCTATGTCGAGTGCGCGGTCTTTGCCACGCTCGTCGTGCTCGTGGTCGAGCTGGTGCTCATCCGGCTGGAGTTCAAGCTCACGAGCAAGAGCACCGATCTCACGCTCTACATCGAGTATGCGCACGCCGTGTGCATGGAGTCCGTGCTCGCCCTGCTGCGTGAGCGCCGCGTCCAGATCGAGAATCTCGAGATCAGCCGCATCGCGGACACCGACGCGCCCGACGCGCCGCACCACTACTGCGCGCTCATCCCCATCCACAGCCGCGCCCCGCTCCGGCCCGGCGACCTGCGCAACGATCTGACCGCGCTGCCAGACATTCTGACCGTCGAGGAAATGTGAAGCGAACAGAAAGCAAGGGCGGACGCCGTTTGGCGTCCGCCCTTGCTGTATCTTCAATATCCACTGCTGACCACGTGCCAGCCGCTGCCGCGCCGCTCGAGCACGAAGGGCCAGTCGGTATAGGTCTCGCCGGCGGTCAGGCCGCTGCGCCGCCCCGGGTCGCGCGCATACACGCTCGCGAGCAGCACGATCGTGCTGCCGTCGTCCTCCGCGCCCGCGCCGGCCAGCCAGCACGTCTGGTACGCCTCGTTGTACGCCAGGCGTACCATGGCGCAGCCGCTGTGCCTGCGGTGAAACGCGCGCATGGCCGCGTCCATCGCGCCGCAGATATCTTCGTCCGAAAACCGCTCCGACGTGCCGACGACGATCTCCACGCCCGACGTGTCGCCCCGCTGCGCGCAGCCGGTCAGGCCCGCGAGCAGCAGTACCGCGAGCAGCAGCACGGCGATGTTTCTCTTTCGCATCGTCTCGCCTCCCGCCTCAGTGCAGCGTGCCGAGGTAGCCCTCCAGGATCAGGCTCGCCGCCACGGCGTCGACCGTCTGGCGGTGCTTTTTCTCCCGGCGGCCGTTGGCGTGCAGGATGCCGTGCGCCTCGATGGAGCTGCGCCGCTCGTCCCAGAGCACGACCTCGAGCCCCGTCGCGTCGGTGAGCCGCTGCGCGACCATGCGGCTCTTTTCCGCGCGCGGGCCCTCGGTGCCGTCCATATTTTTCGGCAGGCCGAGCACGATGCGCTCCACGCCCTCGGTGCGCACGACGTCCGCGATCGCGTCGACCGCCCGGTCGAGGTTCCACTCCGTGAGCGTCCACGCCCGGCCGCACAGCGTGGCCGAGGCGTCCGAGAGCGCGAGCCCGATGCGCGCGTCGCCGTAATCAATGCCCAGAATTCTCATCGTTCTCCCTCCGCAGATACGTGCGGATCGCGCCCGCCATGTACAGCGAGCCGACCGCGCAGATGACTTCCTCCGGCGCCGCGTGTGCCAGCGCCAGCTCTGCCGCCTGCGCGGGGTCCGCGCAGACCGTAACCGGTTTTCCGAATCGTTTCAGATATTCCCCCAGCTCCGCCGCCGGCAGCGCGCGGGGCGATAATGGCGTCGCGGCGATGTACGCCGCCGCCTGCCCATTGAGCGCGGCGAGCATGGCGGGGTAATCCTTGTCCGCCAGCACACCCACGAGCAGCGTGATGCGCCGGCCGGGAAAATAGCGCGCGAGATTGTCCGCAACCGTCTGCGCGCACTGCGGGTTGTGCCCGCCGTCGAGCACGAACCACGGCGCACGCCGCAGCAGCTCAAACCGCGCCGGCCAGCGCACCTGCGCCAGCCCCGCGTGCACGGCCGCGTCCGGGATGCGCCAGCCGCGCGCGCGCAGCGCCGCCACCGTCTCGAGCGCGACGGCCGCATTGCGCAGCTGGTGCGCCCCCAGCAGCGGCAGCGCATATTCCGTGCCGCGGTAGGTGAAGGTCTGCCCGTCCACGCTGTCGGTCAGCGGCACGATGGCGGACGCGTCCGCCTCCGTGAGCGGGATACCCCGCTGCGCACAGATCTCGCGTAGGACGGCGCGCACCTCCGGCACCTGCGGATAGCTGACGGCGCACGTGCCGGGCTTGAGGATGCCCGCCTTCTCGCGCGCGATCTGCGCGAGCGTATCACCAAGGATCTCCGTGTGGTCGAGGCCGATGTTCGTGATGACGGCGCACGCCGGCGCGGCGATGACGTTCGTCGCGTCGAGCCGGCCGCCGAGGCCGACCTCCAGCACCACGACATCGCACCCCCGCCGCCGGAACCACAGCATGGCCGCCGCCGTCACGAGCTCGAACTCCGTCGGCGGGTCGTCCATGGCGGCGATACACGGCTGCAGCGCCTCACACACGGCGGCAAACTCCGCGTCGGGCACCGGCGCGCCGTTGACCTGCATGCGCTCAGCGAAGCGCTCGAGATACGGCGACGTGAACAGCCCCGTCATGTACCCTGCCGCGCGCAGGATCGATGCGAGCATCGCCGCCGTGCTGCCCTTGCCGTTCGTGCCCGCGATGTGCACGAATTGCAGTCCGTCCTGCGGGTCACCCAGGCGGTGCAGCAGCTCGCGCACGCGAGAGAGCCCCGGACGCGAGCCGCGCCACTCCACGCCATGGATCAGCTCCATGGCCTGCTCGATCGTCATATCGCTGCACCTCCCGCGTCAAATTTCATCAAGATGCTGCGATTATACCACGTTCCGCCCCGCGCGGCAACGGGGCACTTGCGTTTTCTCGCCGCATGGGGTAAACTGTTATTTTAGCGACTTCTTGACGAACGGGGGCGAAGTATGGAAAACCTGATGATCTCGGCAAACGCCGTGCTGCCCATGTGCCTGGTCATGGCGCTCGGCTACGGCACGCGCCGCCTCGGCTGGATCCGCCGCGAGGAGATCTCCGCCATCAACAAGATCGCATTCCGTATTTTTCTGCCGTGTTTGCTTTATTATAATGTATATTGCTCCGACCTGTCCGGCTCGTTTGACCCGCTGCTGATGGCCTATGCCGTAGGCGGCGTGCTGCTGACATTCGGCCTCGCGCTCGGCTACACGCTGCTGACCGAAAAGCTGCCGGAGCGCCGCAGCGTGATGATCCAGGGCATGTTCCGCAGCAACTACGTCATCATGGGCATCCCCGTGGCGACGGCGCTGCTCGGCGCCGGTGAGCTCGGCACCGTCTCGATCCTGATTGCGGTCGTCGTGCCGCTGTTCAATATGCTGGCCGTCGTCGTGCTGGAGGTGTTCCGCGGGCAGAGGCCGAAGCCGCTGCACGTCCTTGGCCAGATTGTGAAAAACCCGCTCGTGATCGCGTCCGCGCTCGGCATCCTGACGCTGGCTGCCGGCATCCGCCTGCCGCACATCCTCGAGCAGACCATCCAGAACGTCAGCGCCATCGCATCGCCGCTGCAGCTGTTTCTGCTCGGCGCGTTCTTCCAATTCTCCGGCATCCGGCGCTACGTGCGCGAGCTCACGGCTGTCGTGGCGGCAAAGCTCATCGTGTTTCCGGCGCTGTTTCTCGGACTCGGTGCGCTGCTCGGCTTCCGGGACGCGGCGTTCGTGTCGCTGCTGGGTGTGTTCGCCTCGCCGACCGCCGTCAACTCCTTCACCATGGCGCAGCAGATGGGCGGCGACGCGGAGCTTGCGGGCGACATCGTCGTCGTGACCTCGGCCGTGAGCATGCTGACCATGTTCCTATGGGTGTTTCTGTTCAAATCTCTTGGCATGTTCTGAGCGCCGGGGGCTTCCCAAACCAGGCAAACCGGCGTATAATACTGTATTCAGATAACGAAACCACAAAGAGGGCAAAACCATGAATTTTCGAATGATCGGGCAGGTCGTCGGCCGCGTATTGTGCATCGAGGCCGCGCTGATGCTCCTGCCGATGATTGCAGCCTTGGCCTATGATGAATCTCCGGTCCCGTTTCTGATCACGATTGCCGTCACCGGCGGCATCGGGCTGGTCATGTGGCGCGTGCGCGCCAAATCCGGCGGCATGACCGCACGCGACGGTTTTCTGATCGTCGGCCTGTCGTGGATCGCCATGTCGCTGTTCGGCGCCCTGCTGTTCGTGCTCACCGGTGACATTCCGAACTACATCGACGCCCTGTTCGAGACGATCTCGGGCCTGACCACAACCGGTGCCAGCGTCGTCACATCGCCGGAGAGCATGACGCGCGGCGGTATGTTCTGGCGGCTGTTCACACACTGGATCGGCGGCATGGGCATTCTCGTGTTCGTGCTGGCCGTGCTGCCCATGAGCGGCAACCGGTCGATGCACATCATGCGCGCCGAGGTCCCCGGCCCGACGGTCGGCAAGCTCGTGCCGCGCATCCGCAAGACCGCCTCCATCCTCTACCTGCTGTACATCGCGCTCACGCTCGTGGAGACGGTTCTGCTCATCGCCGGCGGCATGAGCTTTTATGACGCACTGCTGCATTCGTTCGCCACGGCCGGCACCGGCGGCCTGTCCACGCGCGCGCTGAGCATCGGCTACTACAACAGCGCCTATATCGACATCGTCGTGGGCGTGTTCATGATACTCTTCGGCGCCAACTTCAGCCTGTATTACCTCATTCTGCTCGGCAACGTCCGCACCGCCCTGCGCAACGAGGAGCTGCACTGGTTCCTCGGCATCATCGCCTTCGCCGTCCTCACGATCGCATTCGACATCCGCAATCTCTATGGCGGCGTCGGCCACGCCCTGCGCTATTCCTTCTTCCAGGTCACATCCATCATCTCCACAACCGGCTTTGCGACTGCCGACTTCAACCTCTGGCCGGAGTATTCCAAATTCCTGCTCGTGCTGCTGATGTTTGTCGGCGGCTGCGCCGGCAGCACTGCCGGCGGTCTGAAAGTCTCGCGCGTGATGCTGCTGTTCAAGTCCTGCACGATCGAGGTCAAGAAAATGCTGCGCCCCCGCTGCATTGAAGAGGTCCGGCTCGATGGTAAACCGGTCGACAGTCAGACCGTCTACAACGCGCTGACGTACTTCACGTTCTATATCATCATCCTGCTCATTGCGGGGCTGATCGTGTCGCTCGACGGGCTGGACTTCACGACGAATTTCACCGCCGCACTCTCGTGCCTGTCCAACGTCGGGCCGGGACTCTCCCTTGTCGGACCGACCGGAAGCTTTGCCATCTTCTCGCCGCTGAGCAAGATCGTGCTCATGATCTGCATGCTGCTCGGCCGTCTGGAGATCTTCCCGCTGCTGCTGCTGTTCGTGCCGTTCACGTGGCGCTGGAAATGAGCGCTGCCCGCAGTTCGGAATATGCATGATCTGCGGTCAATCCGCCTTGTTTGCGCACCGCCCCACAAGTCCTATGACTTGCGGGGCGGTTTTTCAGCACCTTCTCCGTGCCGAACAAATGATACAGCATTTCAACATTTGCGCAGCGGGGGGGAGCCCGAGGGGGCAATGCCCGCCTCGGTTCAGATTCCTCCTTGAGGAGAAGACTTGAAAAGCCCCCTCGGGCTCCCCTGCGGCTCTGTCACATAACTCCGCTGCCACTGACTCACTACAAAATAGCGACAACCCCGCAGGCCGAAGCCTGCGGGGTTGCCTCCGCGTATCCGCGGTCCATTCCATCCGAGGCGGGCCTTGCCCCCTCGGGCTCCCCTGCGGCTCTATCTCATCACCCAGTCGTCACGGATGCTCTACAGGCAGCGACAACCCCGCAGGCCGAAGCCTGCGGGGTTGCCTCTCTATGACGCCGCAAACGCGGCGGTCCATATTTCTTAATCGGGACGCTGGAGAGTTGCGCCTTGGTCAGATCACTCCGACAGCTCTGCCTTCTTCTCGGCAGACAGCTTCTTGATCTTCGGGATGCCCCAGATGAACGCCGGGAGCACAACAACGATCAATGCATAGTAGCCGTCATAGCCGTAGATCTTGGAGATGATGGTCGACAGGCCGAGCAGGGAAACTGCATAGCACAGGCCGATGACGATCAGGCCGACGATCACGCTGCGCGCAGCCTTGCTCTTGATGGCCTTCGGGAAGCAGTGACCCTCGAAGCGCTGGATCATGGAGTAGACCAGCGTGACGGACGTGGACACGAACGCGCAGAACAGCAGGATGGTGTACACGACGAACAGCCAGGTGTAGCCGCTGCCCATGAGGGTGACAACGCTCTGGTTGGGGAGCTTCATGACATCGCCGATATGGCGGGCTGCAATGCTGGCAACCGTATCAACACCGGTGCTCTTGATGGCGCAGAGGATCGGGTACCAGCGCAGCAGCATGGCACCGGAAGCGGCGAGCGCGCCGCCGTTCATGAGCCAGCCAAGGAGAGCGAATCCGTCGCCGGCAAGGGCGTCAAGGCGCCGGACACGTTCCCGATCTATTTTTCCAAACGCGTGGACGAAGCCGTCGCCCCCGGCGGCGACATCCTCAGTCACAGTGATTTGGTCGCCGACCTCGACTACGAGGCGGAGCTGGCCGTCATCATCGGCAAGGCGGCGTACAACGTCACCGAGGCAGACGCGCTGGACTACGTGTTCGGCTACACCATTTTAAATGACGTGAGTGCGCGCACGATCCAGAACCAGCACAAGCAGTGGTACCGCGGCAAGAGCCTCGACGGCTTCACGCCGATGGGCCCGTGGATCGTCACGCCGGAGGAATTCGACGTGCGCAAGCCGTGGAAGATCCAGAGCCGCATCAACGGCGAGCTCCGGCAGAACAGCACGACCGACCTCATGATCTTCCACGTGCCGTACGTGATTGCCGAGCTCAGCCAGGGCATGACGCTCCGGCCCGGCACGATCATCTCCATGGGCACGCCGGCCGGCGTGGGCATGGGCTTTGACCCGCCGAAGTGGCTGCACCCGGGCGACGAGGTCGCCTGCAGCATCGAGGGCATCGGCACCCTCACCAACACCGTTCGGTAACCCGCCGTCAGGCATCCGCCTGCAGCGGCCGAAGATATCGCAAACAGAATCAGAAAAGGAGAGAAAAAGTTATGAAATTTGCAATGTATGGTTCCGGCGCAGCCGGCAGCGTCTTCGCTTCTTACCTGCGTAAGGGCGGTGCGGACATCATCCTCATCGACCGCTACGAGGCCCACATGAAGAAAGTCGCCGAGGAAGGCATGCACTTCACCATCCATCAGGAGGAAGATGGCGGCTACAAGGATTACGACTACCAGCTCAAGGGCTTCCGCACCTACACCACCGCTGCTGACGCAGCCGCTGCGGAGGGCAAGGTCGACGTCATCATCTACATGACCAAGGCGACCCAGCTCGAGCAGGCCATCCAGGACTCCATGCCCGTCGTCGGCGACACGACCGTCGCCGTCTCCCTCATCAACGGCCTCGGCAACGATGACAACCTCTTCAAGGTCTTCCCGAAAGAGCGCTGCATCATCGGCTCCGGCGTGCTGGGCACGGCTCTGCCCGAACCCGCACACTGCGTGTCCACCCCGGCCGGCGGCGTGCAGATGAACTTCGGCGGTGCGGTCCGCTCGGAGCTCACCGACGCAGCCTGCACCGAGATGCTCAAGTGCTACCGTGACGGCGGCTGCGACGCTTACTGGCGCGACGGCGAGCCGGGCACCGACAACAACATCTACAAGTTCATCTGGAAAAAGGTCTGCGTGAACGCCACCGTCAACACCGTGTGCGCGGTCCTGCGTCTGAAGATCGGCGAGGTCGAGGCGGATCCGTTCGGCCAGTGGCTGTTCCACAGCGTCATCCGTGAGACCTGCGCGGTCGCGACCGCCAAGGGCGTGCCGATGGACGCCGATGAGTTCATCGCCCACGATCACAAGGACATCGTCACCAACATCGCGGACTACTATCCGTCCATGTGCCAGGACATGCTCTTCAATCACCGCCAGACCGAGATCGACGTGCTCAACGGCAAGATCGCCGAGTACGGCGAGCAGCTGGGCATCGACACCCCGGTGTGCAAGGTTCTGTCCCAGGTCGTGCGCTGCATCCAGGGCAACTACGACAAGCAGTACCTGAAGTAATTTCCCATCCCGAATTTTCTCTGCCGGCCGGCCAACAACCGGCCGGCGGTTTGCTAAGGAGGCAAACGCATGAAAATTGCAATGATCGGCTCCGGCGCTGCCGGCAGTGTGTTCGCCGCCTACCTGCGCAAGGGCGGCGCCGAGCTCTGGCTCGTCGATAAGTACAAAGCGCACATGGACAAGATCGCGACCGACGGGCTGGTCTTCCGCACGCCGGAGGGCGAGGAAGTGCTCACCGGCTTCCACACGAGCGCCACCGCGCACGACATTGGCACCATGGACATGGTCATCCTCATGGTCAAGGCCACGCAGACCGCGGACGTCATGGCCGACACCATGCCCTGCATCGGACCGGAGACGGTCGTCGTCTCGCTGCAGAACGGCCTCGGCAACGACGAGGTGCTCGCCCAGTTCGTGGAGACCGACCGCATTCTCTACGGCAGCGGCCTGATCGGCACGGAGCTGGCCGGCCCCGGCGTGTGCGTGAGCAAGCCGGAAAAGGGCATCCAGATGCACTTCGGCGCCGTGCACAACAACCCGAAGGCCGACGCCGCTGGCAAGGCGCTCGAGGCATGCTTCCAGGCGGGCGGCTGCAACGCGAGCTTTGACGAAGATGTGCGTCCGTACATCTGGAAGAAAGTCATCGCCAACAGCGGCTACAACGGCGTGAGCGCCGTCATGCGCCTGAAGGTGAAGGAGACGTTCGCCGACCCCTACGGCCACGACATCGTCATGCACGTCTGGAAAGAGGGCTGCGCCGTCGCGCAGGCGCTCGGCATCGGCGATCTCTGGCCGCTCATGGAAAAGGAAGAGCCAAACATCGTCGCCAATCTCGGCAACTACTATCCGTCCATGGCGCAGGACGCCGTACTGCACCAGCGCCAGACGGAGATCTCCGTGCTCAACGGCGCCATCGCGCGCTACGGCGAGCGGCTGGGCGTTCCCACCCCGTTCAACACCGTCATCACGAAGGTCATCTCCTGCATCCAGAACAACTACGACAAGCAGTATCTGGGCTGATAAACGCATCCTACACCAGCGCCCCGGCAGACCGCCGGGGCGCTTTTTGTGCGCGCGCCGTCATCGCGGGGGCTTCCTTGCCGGATCGTGGTCTTTCCTTGCCGGGTAGGTTGGCCCATGGCGCTGAGATCGCGCGCCCATCTGTCCCCCGGCGCTTGACAGACGCGCCCGTGCCTGAAAGTAGGGACGCAAAGTCTCAAAGCACGCACTCGTCGTGCAAAAAACAAACACCCCCTGTGCCGTGCACAGGGGGTGTTCGCTATGGTTTGGTTTTCCGTCAGCGCCGTGCGCTTAGCGGTTGGGGTACTTCTGGGCCAGCTCGGCCTCAAGGGCATCCCAGTCACGCTGCTGCGTGATCTTCGTCCACGTCTCGGGCGACGTGTTGTTCACGCGCTCGTAATCGTGGCTGTTGGTGGCTTCCTGCACGGGCTCATAGTACCAGGCGTTCGGGTTGCTGTTGTCCGGCCAGGTGACCATGTCGGGGAGGAAGTGATCCTTGTCCGGCGTGCGGAACAGGACGTTGTTGATGATCTCCATGACCTCGGCGCGGGTGATCTCCTGCTCCGGGCGGAACGTGCCGTCCGGGAAGCCGCTGACCAGGTCAAGGGCCGCCGCGCGGTTGATGTACTCGCGCGCCCAGTTGTCGGAGATGTCCGAGAATGCGTCGCCCTCAACCTCCGGTGCGTGGAAGAACAGCGCCGCGATCGTCGCAAACTCCGCGCGGGTGATGTGCTTCGCCGGGCCGAACGTGCCGTCCGGGAAGCCGGCGAGGATGCCGGCGTTCGTCAACGTGGCGACCTGGTTGCTGTACCAGCTGTTGGCCTCCACATCCGGGTACGGATACGTGGTGCACCAGACCTGCTCGCGCGCATCGTCCTGCAGCAGACGGTAGAAGATCGTGGCGACCTCCATACGCGTGATCGGATCAAGCGGGCCGACGTCGCCGTTCGGGTAGCCGACGATGTACGCGTCGTGCTTCTCACGCTCCAGCGGCGGGGGCGGCACTTCGTTGTCCTCGACGGAGAACACGAACGTGATGTGCGCAGCCGCTTCCTGGAACGCGTTGCCCATGGCGGGGTCGACCTCGATGGTCACGTCCAGATCGACCGGGTCAGTCTTGGGGCTGACCTCGGCGATGAAGACGTTGTTCTTGAGGCCCTCGCTCGCGTCGAGCTGACTGAAGAGCTTCGCGGTCTTGTTGGACGCGAGCACGACGCCGTTTTTCGACACGGTCATGCTGATGTGATCGAGCACATCGTTGTACGTGATGGCGGAGCCTTCCTTGGCGGAGGCGTCGCCGTCGATCTCCGCGCGCAGATAGATCTTTGCGCCCTGCACACCGTTTTTGCTGTCGGCCTGCACGCGGATGGTCTGCGTGAGGCTGTCGCCGGGCATGCAGTCGGAGAAGTTCGGGAACAGGTTCGTGTCCGAGCCCTTGCCGGTGTGGGTGAAGGTGAAGTGTGCGTTGGTGCCGTCCGTGCCGTCATAGTACGTGACGGTGGGGATGTTCTCCTCGCCCGTCGCCCAGATGCCCAGTCCGGCGGCCAGCGCGACCACCAGCACGAGGGCGACGATCATGGTAAGCTTTTTGTGTTTCATACCGTTGCCCTCCTTATGGTGCCGGGGTTACCGGGGGCAGTGTCAACTCACTGGTTACAGAGTCAACGCCCACGTGCCAGCTATCTGTCACGGCCTTGCTCGGCGCGGCCTGAATGCTCTCGGCCAGCACCGTCACCTCGAGGTGATAGCCATCGGGTGCACCTTCCGGCTGCTCGATGGGGGTCTTCAGCAGGTTGCTCGTGACATTGCTCGGCTTTGCGCCGACCGGTGCGACCGGCGTCTTGTAGTAGTAGATGCCGTCCTGCTCGAACCATTTGGTCGTGTCGTAGTTGACATCAATGTTCACGGGCTCGCCGGAGATAGTCTTTCCATCTTTGCTGACCCAGTTCATGACCAGCTTGACGCGGACATAGGACGTGGCCGTGCCTTCGTTCTTGACGTAAATCTCCGACTTGATGCCGTTGTCTGTCGTCTCTTCGATCGTGATTTTGGACTTGGCGGCGGTGAACGTGTTCGTCACCGGAGCGGTGTTCGCCTTGAGCAGGGCAACCGTGGTGCCGACTGCCAGCGCGAAGATCAGGCACAGGGAGAGGATGAGCGCGGCTTTTCTCCCGCCTGAACCGTTAAAGATACGTTTCATATGTCATCCCTCCTGTTCAGTTTGTTTTCGGATCCGGAATCTGCTGGATCTGGGTTGCGCTGACCCACTTGTTGATCACGTCGGCAATGCTCGTGAGCCAGTTGGTGCCTTTATATTCGTTGGTGAAGTCTGCTGCCGCGTAATCTTCCGCAGCATTGGCCTTCAGTTCTTTTGTAACATCGTTTCCGGATGTCAAGTTATACTGCCACGACCACTGGGTATCTTCCGTAACAGTATAAGTACCGATCGGCAGACCCGTAATGGTCTTGCTCGCTCCGCCTTTGACCGCGACGGTGGTAATCACATTTCCGTTTGCATCCTTCACTGTGAACACGAAGGACTGTCCGTTGTTCTGGCCGGTCACCGTCTTGGAAATGGTCAGGCTGCAAGTGTTGACATGAACCAGGAACTCCTTGTCAGCAGGGGGCACACAAGTCTTGCCAGCACAATTCGTGTGAAGGAACGCGGTTTTTCCGGTCACATCAGTATTGTCAATTTTCACAGTCACGTCCACACCGAAGTCCGTCCGGGTGTTGATCTTGCCGTCCACGATAGCATCGGCGTCCGGCGTGTAGGTAAGCGTCAACTCAGGGGCTTCGCCCATCACAGCAGTATTGGCCTCGGTTTCGCCGTGCTTCCACACGGTGGCGGTCAGGTTGCCGTCAAAGCCGGGCGCGGTGTCGCCGTAATAGCCCTTGCTGTCCTTGAAGGTCAGCTCCGGCTTGTAAACATAGACATTAGAAGTCGCCGTGGCAGTTGCCGGCTGGGCTGATGCACCAGCCGAATCCGACGCAGCCTCTTCCTCGGGAGAAACGGTCGCAGTCACCGTATAGCTGCCATCCTGCGTCATATCAACCGAACCACTCGTCGTATAAGAGACTTTCACAAAGGAGAAATCACTCCCTGCGGTGTCATACGGTGTGCACATCTGCTCAGGCGTCGGCTGCGTGCCCAGATAATAGACATGGCAGTCTTGCCCGGCCAATTCCGGTGCAATGATGGGGACATTGACCTTTGGAACATCAAACAGGCCAGCAGAAACACCCTTCTCCGTGTAAACGCCGGAAGTATCTCCGTTGGTCGGCACGTTGTTGCCGCCAACAAATCCGGGCTTTCGCTGCACAGAAAACTCGATAATCAGTTTCTTGCCATACGTACCCTCGTGCTGCTTGTCGGCGACGTAGTACTTATTGAAATCAAATCCGGTCACGCTCACCGTGTTCGTATTTGCGTCAATCGTCGCCCGCACGTCGCTGCCGGCCGGCTGCTCCATGCCAAAGCTCTTGCCGTTATAATCGGCGGTGTAAAGCTTCACATCTGCGGTGTTCGCCGGCATAGTGAAATACGGTGTCACAATGTCTTTAACAACCGTCGAGCTGCTGAGGTCAATGCTCGCCTGACCGATGTTCTCGCTGATCGTGGTAAAGATCTTGCTCAGCGAGGCGGAATCGTTCGCCGTCAGGTAGTAGTTGGACTGCTCGCGGGCAAAATTTCTGGTGATTTCCCAGCCATAATGGCCGATGCCGATGAAGCTGGAATCGTACCGCTGGATGCCGATCTCCGTCGCATCCGGGAAGTTGCCGGAGATGTAGTTCAAAAAGCGGTTTCCGGCCGGGATGTCATAGTTCTTGACGTCTCCGATCCCCCACCAGCTAAAGCTGGCCCAGTAGCTTCCGACCTGGCCGTTGCTGTTGTACTTGAAGCCGCTGTCGCCGTAGAGCTGCTCCGGATTCGCGCCGTTGAAAATGCCGACGGAATAGACCGTCGCGCCGGCGTCCTTGAGCGCCTTGGCCGACTGGATGGCGCCGTTGGCGACCGTCGTGTCAAAATCGCGCTTCTGCGTCGGCACACCGTCCGTAAACACGACCACAACCTTCTGCCGCGTCGTGTTGCTGCCCGTGTAATTGTAGCCGCTGCCCATCAGCGTCTCTGCCTGCTTCATGCCGTCGGCGACATTCGTCGCGCCCTCCGGCTCCGACGGGAGGCCGTTGATCTTGGCCTTGAGCGCGGTCTCGCCGGACGGGCTTTCCGCCGTGTCCGTTTCGGCCGGGGTCACGAGTGTCCAGTCCATCAGCGTGGAAGCGTTCGTGCCGAAAGTCACGACCGCGATCCGGTGATCGGACTTTTCCGCGTTATACTTATCCGCCACCGCTTCAATGAACGTGTTCACGGCCTGCTTCATGGCATACTGGCGGCGGGCCGAATCCGTGCTGGTCTTATCCCCGTCAAAATTATACGCCATCGAGCCGGACTGGTCGAGCACGAGCACGATGTCACACGGTGCGATCGAGGTCGTCGTCGTCACTTTGCCGGTCGTAAACGCCTCCATGCGGATCTTATAGCTGCCATCCGCATTGGCAGTCGCCGTCTTGGACAGGTTCAGGCCGTCCTTGAGTTCATTTGCACCGCTGGCGCGCACAGCACGCAAAACCGGCTGCACCGAAACAGCGGGCAGGAACGGGCCGGCCGCCGTATACACAACTGTCTGAGGCGCTTGGACTTGGGCTGCGGCGGTGCTCTCGGCCGGGGCATCAGAGGCATCGTCCATAACGCCGGCGCCGAGGAACAGGCACATGCTCAGGAGCATGGCCGCACAGAGGACGAGCGAGAGAATACGTTTTTTCATGTTTTCGTCCTCCTTTCTCAGGCTGTCGGGATCGGATCGATCTGCGTGCTCGAAGTGCTCGCCTCGACCGTTCCGACGTGCTTCCACGCGTCAATGGGGCCGTACTTGTCCAGGTTCGCCGTCTGGACGGCCTCGGCCGTGACGTAGATATGCACCGTGGTGTTCTGATATTCATTGCCCATGTCCTTGCTGAACGTGACGTGGTTGAAGAGCTTCGACGTGGCAGCCTTCGGCGAGAGGGTACCATTATAATAATAGTATCCGTCCGCGCCGGGGATCCAGTCGGTGTCGTTCAGGTCGAGCGTGAGCAGGCTCCTGTCCGTGAGCGGGACAAGCTCGCCATTCGCGGCGACCACCTCAGGCGTGATCTTCACGCGGGTGTAAAACGCGCCGGAGCCGACGTTCTCCACATAAACCACTTTGTCCACGACGCTGCCGGGCATGGCGCTCACCGTCGTAAACGGTTGGCCGGTGCCGTCCTCGTCGTGCAGTGCAAGCTTGACGGAGCCCATCGTGATGACGTTATCCGCCCGGCCGACGGCCGAGAAATACGCCCACGTGCCGACCGCAAGCAGCGCCACCACCAGGACGAGCACCGCCGTGATGGTCCACTTCTTCTTCATGCACAAACCACCTTTCTCCTCGAGGGAATGTTTCTTGATGCTGAGGGATTCTCCGCGCCCCGGAGGGCGCGCGCAGGAAATTTTGTGGGATCTCCATTTCTGTCTGCGCGCGGACGGCGGCAGCTCCGCCGCCCGCGCCCGGACGGAACCGGGGATAAAGGGCTGAAAGGGGCCGGGGAAGCTTTGGCCCGGCCGGCATCTGCGCCGGACGGAGGCCAGCCCCTTTCGGGCCCGTAGGCTCCGAGTGGGGCGGCGCGCCGCGCCGCCCCATCGGGGTCAAAATGTTGGGGAATTACTGCCAGTTGCCAGCAGCGCCACCCCACGGGTTGTAGTTTGCGCCAAAAGCAGCATCCATAGCTTCAGAAGCGCTGCCAAAGCCCTCGGCCTGAACCGCAACGGCGAACACCGGGCAGGAGACCTTGCTCCAGTTCCAGCCGCTGTCAACGGCGAATTCTTTGCCGAACGCACGGGGAGTGCCGTTCTGCATGTCAAAGGACTTGTCCAGATACACGCCCTGCAGGAGCTGCTCGGTGGTAGCACCGGCGTCGAGCGCCTTATAGTAGTCAGCATAGTAGACGTTGTACTGGATGCCATCAATGGTGGTCTCAAAGTAATTCCACTTGCTGCCGTGCGTCCACTGCCACTCCTTGCCCTCGGTAGAGGTGATAACGCCGTTTTCAACCTTATTGCCAAAGTTGAAGTGCAGGACGTTCATACCAGCGTTGAAGGTCTCATAGCCGTTGTCCAGCGCGGAGGGAATGGCGAAGTAAGCGCGAATGTAAGCCTTTTCAGAACCGGTGTTCTTGATGGTGACCATCTTGTCCACATAGTTCTTAGCGGTCGGCATGCCAAGCGCATCCTTCTCGCCCTGCGCAGAGCCGACGATCGGGTAGAGGTGCTGATTCTGCTGGAAGGCTTCGAGCTCCGTGGTCTTGTTGCCGTCCTTGTCCAGCTTGCGCTGCTGCTCAAGCAGGTTGATCTTCACATCGCCGACGGTGAAGGTGTTGGTCGCATTGCCTTTATCGGTGAAGTACGCGAGGGTACCGCCGACGACAAGCGCCGCGACGAGCATGACCGCGATGGCAGCCACAAGAATGGTTTTCTTTTTCATATGTAGCGTTCTCCTTTAATTACTTCTGAGCAGCATCAAAGGCTTTAAAGGCATCATCCCAAGTAGCGAAGCCGTCCGCCTGAATGGCCTGAGCGACCACCTTAACAGAGCTGAACGAAGAAGCATTCGCATTGTCAAGGCCCGCCGGGACAATGACGTTCTGGAACATCGCCGTAGTGTCCGCGCCAGCGGCCAGCGTGCCATCATACTTCAGGATAAACTTTGCATCGAACTGGCCAATCGTAAAGGTATCACCAGCCACAACGTCAACAACGCTCCAGCCCTTGCCCAGCTCACCAACGAGCAGGTTCAGAGCGGCCTTATAACCGTCGTTCGGGAAAGTCTCCTTAAAGTCCGGATAGTAAGCGGCAACAAGATTCATCCAGTCACTGACGTTAACAGTCGCACGGATATAAGCCGCATTTTTGCCGGTGTTATGAACAATGGGGTCTTTTTTCACGGTCTGACCGGGATAGACATTATATGTGTTGCCCCTCGTGGTACGCGCATCCGGATTGCTCACGTCCGTCTCATCGAGCGTGATCGCGACGTTGCCCATGGTGAAGACGTTGTCCGCGGACTTCGTATCGGTGAAGTACGCGAGGGTACCGCCAACGACGAGCGCCGCGACGAGCATGACTGCGATGGCAGCCACAAGAATGGTTTTCTTCTTCATATGTAGCGTTCTCCTTTTCTGTTTTTCCGCACAGCCTTCTGTGCGTATATTACATGGGAAAAGCGAGGGAAATTACTTAGTTGCCGCCTGATAAGCAGCGTACGGGGTCAGGCCAGCAGCCTGGCAAGCGTAAGCCTGGAAAATCAGCGTGCAGTCCGTTGCGCTAAGGCCGCTAATATCAGTATCCTTAACCGTGATGGTGTTGTCCGCAGCATCATTCGCGTCTGCAGTCGGAGCCAGAATCTTCGTCGCAGCAAGATTACCAGTCAGGATCGCAGCGCTCGTCTTATTAGTCGTGTAAACGTAAACGCCAGGCACATCGTTGTTATCAGCATCCTTCAGCTGCAGCCAATTATCGGTGACCTTGTAACCCAGAATGCCCTTGTTGAAACCAGCGCCCTCAGTTACTTTCACGAACAGGTAGTACTCACCGGTACTCGTATTGCCAGCAACCTCGACAGTCGGATCCTTCGGCAGGTTCACGCCCGGCATAATGGTGTAGGTGTTACCCGCCTTGCCTTCGCTACCATCAAGAACATCAGTGCCAAGCGTATAAGTGCCGTCATTGCCCTTAACAGCATTGTGCTCGTACAATTTCAGGCTATCCTGATCGATGATCTTACCTGCAACAAACGTGTTGGTAACCGTCTGAGTCTTTGCCGTCAGATACGCATACGTCGCACCAACCGCCAGCGCCACGACGAGCACGAGCGCGATGGCGATCGTCAGAGTTTTCTTCTTCATGTAATGTTTTCCTCCCTTAAATTTGTTCAAAGCTTCCTATGTCCAACAGCGCCGTGCCGGGCGCTGCCAGCAATCACTAAGTTAATGCACGAACAGGAAAAATATTGCACGGGGCCTTTATTTTTCCATATTTTCGCCGGAATTTTTGGCATCCGGGGCATCGCCGGGCTTGTCCGCCTGTGCGCGGCGGGCCGCGTCGCGCGCGTCCGCCTCCGACGCTTTGCGCAGCACATCCGGCAGGAACGTCAGGATGATGAGCACGAGCGCGAGCGCGATGGCCAGATACATGCCGGGCGGGTTCGAGACCCAGTGCGAGACATAGCCCAGGTACGGGATGGTGAACACCGGGCGGCCGATGAGGTTCTTGAAATAGACGGGTGCGCCGTCGGGCGCATCGTTTGCGTCTCCCTTCGTATAAAAGTGCTGATTTTCCGCATCAATGGAGACGACGCGGTGCGTGACGACATCGAGATCCTCATTGAGCACGAACGTGATCGGATCGCCGACCTGCACGTCCTCGGGCGCGCAGGGCTTGACATAGATGAGTGAGCCGGTGTGATAAGTCGGTTCCATGCTGCCGGACAGGACGCACATCGGCCGGAGGCCGACCAGCCGCACCCCCACCAGAAGCAGCGCCAGAACGACGACCAGGATCACCAGCACGGTGGTGACAGCGTTCCACACCTTCTGAACTCTCTTTGACATCTGTGACCTTCCTTTCCGCTCCGCTGCATTCCCCCCCTTCGCGGAGACGCCGATCCGTGCCCGGAAACCGGAACGATCATAGCACACGACAGACGCAAAACGCGTCGAAACCGCGCGCGAAAGATTCACGCAGTTTCCTAAAGTATACCACATTCTCCACAAATGTGGAAGAAGTATTGTTCACAATTTCCCGGGCGTGATTTTGGCAATAACAGACAAGAGGCTGCAAAATATGCCGAAAAACATGCAAATTCTGCTGCGCCGCGGAGCGCTTGTTTTTGGTAATTTCTATTGTACTTTGCGGGCGCGGATGCGTCAAGGGGAAAAGGCCGGATGCATCCGGTCTTTTACATTCATTCAATTCGAGACGGGCGGGCCCCCTCGAGCGCCCCTGCCGAGGCGCCACATTCTTACCTTTTCTTAAATATGACACATGGCGACTTGTTTTTGCGTGAAAAACATGATAGGATAAGGCGATTATGGACATTTATCGGAAAGGAGCTGGCAAGCATGGAAACCAACGTGCTCGACTGGCTGGAAACCACCGCCGCAGCCTGTCCGGACAAGCCCGCTTTTCTCGATGAGGACAGCGCGGTGACGTTTGCCGACGTGCGGCGCGAGGCGCGCATCATCGGTACGGCGGCGGCAAAGCGCCGCGCCGGGCAGAAAAAACCCATCGCCGTCATGAGCGGGCGCAACGCACACACGCCGGCGGTGTTTCTCGGCGCGGTGTACGCCGGGTGCTGCTACGCCCCGATGGACGGGACGATGCCCGTACACCGGCTCAACTCTATTCTAAATACGCTCGACACCGATCTGATGATCGTGCAGCGCGCGTTTTACGACAAGGCGAAGACGCTGGACTTTTCCGGCACGATCCTCATCGCGGAGGAGCTGCTCGAGGGCAGCGAGGACGCGGCGCTGCTCGCAGACTGCCGCGCGCGGGCCAGAGAGCTCGACCCGCTGTACATCATCTTCACCTCCGGCTCGACCGGCACGCCCAAGGGCGTGATCACGGCGCAGCACTCGCTCATGTGCTACATCGAGGACTACGCCGGCGTGATGGGCATCGCGCGCGAGGACGTGCTCGGCAACCAGTCGCCGCTGGACTACATCGCCGCCGTGCGCGACATCTATCTGCCGCTGCGCTTCGGCGCGACGACGGCCATCATCCCGAAGGAACTTTTCATGTCGCCGGAGCGCCTGTTCGAATACATGAACGACAAGGGCGTCACGGCCGTGGGCTGGAGCGTCTCGGCGCTGACGGTGCCGGCCGCGCTCGGCGCGTTCGAGTGCAGCGTGCCGCAGCACCTGCGCAAGGTGTGCTTCTCCGGCTCGGTGATGCCGTGCAGCTGCCTGCGCCAGTGGCAGCTCGCGCTGCCGGAGGCGCGGTTCGTCAACCAGTACGGCCCGACGGAGGCGACCGCCTCGTGCACGTATTACGTCGTGCCCGGTCTGGTGGAGGACACCGACGTGCTGCCGATCGGCAAGCCGTACCCGCACTACGAGGTGTTTCTGCTCTCGGAGCGCAATGAGGCCGTGCCCGACGGTGAGATCGGCGAGATCTGCGTCAAGGGGCCCATCCTCGCGCTGGGCTACTACAACAGCCGCGAGAAAACGGCCGAGAGCTTCCTGCAAAACCCGCTCAACCACGCTTACGACGAGCGCATCTATAAAACCGGCGACCTCGGGCACTTCGCGCCCGACGGCAACCTCATGTTCCACGGCCGCAAGGACCGGCAGGTCAAGCACCTCGGCCACCGCGTGGAGCTCGGGGAGATCGACCTCGCCGCGGCGAAGGTGCCCGGCGTGGAAGACTGCTGCGCGCTTTATGACCAGGCGCACGAGCAGATCTGGCTGTTTTACACCGGCGAGGGCGTGACCAAGCGCGACATCGCCGTCGCCCTGCGCGCCGACCTGCCGGGCTTTATGGTGCCGCGCAAGATCGAGCAGCTGGACGCCATGCCCCGGCTCGACAACGGCAAGACGAACATGCGCGCGCTGGCCGAGCGCATCACCGCCGCGGCCAAACACTGATTTTGCTGATCCTACTTACTTCAGGAGGTATATTATTATGGAACAGGAACTGATGGACATTCTGACCGATCTGCGCCCCGATGTGGATTTTGAGACCGAGACCGCCCTCATCGACGACCACATTCTCGAGTCGTTCGACATCGTGTCGCTCGTCGCGGCGCTCAACGACGCGTTCGACATCGAGATCGGCGCCAAGGACCTCGTGCCGGAGAACTTCAACTCCGCCAAGCGTCTGCTGGCCATGGTGCAGCGCCTGCAGGACGAGGACTGATGGACAAGACTGCACTCCGGACGGCGGCCGCGAAATACGGCACGCCGCTGTATCTGTTTGATCTGGAGGCCTTCACGGCGCGCGCTCAAAGGGTGCGCGCCGCGTTCGGCTCTGATGTAAATCTGTGCTACTCCATGAAGGCCAACCCCTTCGTGCTGCGCGGCCTGCCGGACGTGTTCCGCTGGGTGGAGGTGTGCTCCCCCGGCGAGCTGACGATCTGCGAAAAGCTCGGCATCCCGCCGGAGCGCATCCTGTACTCCGGTGTGAACAAGGGCGCGGACGATGTCGCGCGCGCCGTCGCGCTGGGGGCAGATCTGCTCACGGCCGAGAGCACGCTGCACTTTGAGCTCATCTGCGCCGCCGCGGCCGCGCAGGGAAAGCACGTCCGCGTACTGCCGCGCCTGACCGCCGGCAGTCAGTTCGGCATGGACCCCGACGCGCTGGCAGAGCTCGTCGCCCGGCGCGCGGAGTTCCCGAACGTGACGATCATGGGCATCCATTACTTTTCCGGCACGCAAAAGCGCAAGGACGCCGTGATCGCAAAGGAGCTCACGCATCTGGACGAGTACCTCACGATGCTGCACGAGCAATACGGCTTCACGGCGCAGCACGTGGAATACGGCCCCGGGCTGAACGCCGAGTGCTTCCGCGAGGACGCCGAGGCGCGCGACTGCGCGCTGCTCGACGCGGCGGCGGCGCACATCCGCGCCTTCGGCGAAAAGTACCCGCTCACGATCGAGATGGGCCGCTTTTTCGCAGCGCCGTGCGGGACGTTCCTCACCGGCGTGGCGGATGCCAAGTGCAACCTCGGCGTGAACTACGCCGTGTGCGACGGCGGCATGCACCAGGTCAAGTATGACGGCCAGCTCATGGGCATGCAGGTCCCGCCGCTGACGCTCCTGCGCGAGAGCGCGGACGCCGCCGGGCCGTGGATGCTCTGCGGCAGCCTGTGCACAACGGCGGACGTGCTGGTGCGCGAGGCGCAGCTGCCGCCCCTGCGCGTGGGCGACGTGATCGCCCTCGGCCGCTGCGGCGCGTACTCCGTGACGGAGGGCGTGTCCGTATTCCTGTCGCGCGATATGCCGCGCGTGGCGCTGTACCGCGACGGGGCCTTCACGCTCGTGCGCGACCGGTTCGCGACCGACGTGCTCAACACCTGCCAGACGCTGGAGGACGGAACATGACTCTGACATCGCTGTCGTTTTATCTGCTGGTGCTCGCGCTGCTGGTGCTGTACTACCTGGTACCGAAGCGGTTCCAGTGGGTAGTGCTGCTCATCGGCAGCTACGCGTTTTACGCGTTCGTGTGCCTGCGGTACATGGGCTTTATCGTCATCACAACGCTCACGACCTACTTTGGCGCCCGCGGCATGGACGCCATGACCGCGCGCATGGAGCAGACCGTCGCCGCGCACAAGCAGGACTGGGAGCGCGAGGCGCGCAAGGCGTATAAAAAGCGCTGCAAGTCCCGCCGCAAGGCGCTCATGATCGGCATTCTGGTGTTCAACTTCGGCATTCTTGCCGTGCTGAAATACTATAACTTCTTTGCCGAGTCCATGGAGGCGCTCTTCGCGTCCGTGGGGCTGACGGTCTCGCTCGGCCACATCGGGCTGCTGCTGCCGCTGGGCATCTCGTTTTACACGTTCCAGTCCATGGGCTATGTGCTGGACGTCTATCGCGAGAAGGTCCCCGCCGAGCGCAACGTCGGCAAGCTCGCGCTGTTCGTGTCCTTCTTCCCGCAGATCATTCAGGGCCCGATCGGCGTGTACGATCAGCTGGCGCACCAGCTCTACGACGAGCACAAATATAACTTTGACAACATCCGCTACGGCGCAGAGCTGATCCTGTGGGGCTTTTTCAAAAAGCTCGTCATCGCCGACCGCGCCGTGGGCATGATCCACACCGTCGCCGGGGCATACACCGACTACGCCGGCACCTACGTGCTGCTGGCCGCGCTCGTGTACGCGCTGCAGCTGTATGCCGACTTCTCCGGCGGCATCGACATTTCGCGCGGCGTGGCGCAGATGTTCGGCATCACCATGGGCGAAAACTTCCGCCGGCCGTACTTCTCGCGCACGCTCACCGAGTACTGGCACCGCTGGCATATCTCGCTGGGCGACTGGCTGCGCAACTATCTGTTTTACCCGCTGTCGATCTCGAAGGCGTTCCTCAACTGGGGCCGCCATGCCAAGCAGCACCTCGGCAACCACATCGGCAAGGTCCTGCCGACGGCCGTGGCCTCGCTCATCACGTTCCTCGTCATCGGCATCTGGCACGGCGCGAGCTGGAAGTACGTCGCCTTCGGCTTCTGGAACGGTATGGTCATCCTCGTGTCCACACTGCTGCAGCCGGTGTCGGACAAAGTCGTCGCCGGTCTGCACATCGAGCGCAAGAGCGCGTGGTATCAGGTGTTTTCCATGCTGCGCACGTTCGTGGTCGTGCTCATCGGCTATTACTTTGACATTGCCGACGGCTTCCGCGCCGCCATGGGCATGATGGCCAAGTCCGTGACCGACCTGCACCTGTCGCAGCTGCGGCCGGGCGCCGTGCTCGAGGCCCTGCCGCTGACGAAGTATGACTGGGCTGTGCTGCTGTTCGGCACGATTGTGATCTTCGTCGCCTCCGTCATTCAGGAGCGCTCGCAGCGCACCATCCGCGAGATCCTCGACGAGAAGTGTCTCGCCCTGCGCTGGGTCGTGCTGCTCGGCGGCATCTTCGCCGTCGTGCTCATGGGCGTTTACGGCCCGGGCGTGCAGGCGTCCGAGTTTGTGTACATGCAGTTTTAAGCCATGGGAAGCGGACGTAATTCCAAGACCCGCACGGCGCTGCGCGCGGTCATTTTCGTGCTCATCGCCGTGCTGGGCATCGGGCTCATTTCGCCGGCCTTCGTTGTGAACAACGAGTGGGACATGCGCCACGTGCACGGCTTCTTCCTCGAACCGGAGGACAGCCTCGACGTGGTGCTCATCGGCGCGAGCCAGCTCTACACGGGCTACAGCGCCCCGCTCGCGTGGCGGGACTATGGCTTTACGAGCTATCCGCTGGCCGTGTCGAACATCCCCGCCCGGCTCTACGGCTCCCTGCTCACAGAAGCGGTGAACCGCCAGCACCCGAAGCTCATCGTCGTGGACATCGACGGCTTCCTCACCGACGAGGACCCCGAAAAGCTCGAGGCCAACCTCCGCAAGTGGCTCGACAACATGCCCTGGTCGCGCAACAAGATCGAGACCATCCGCACCTGCGTGCCCGCGGAGCTGCAGACCTCGTTTTACTTCAACATCGCCAAATACCATGCCAACTGGTACCAGCCGGACACGTGGCTGCCGGTGCAGCAGCGCCTGCGCGCGATGGACAAGACCGGCTACTCGCTCACGAAGAGCTTTGAGGCCATCGGCCAGTCGCTCACGGACGCCGACGAGCCGGACATCCGGCCGCTGACGCTCAGCGGCGCGAACGCGCAGTACCTGCGCGATTTCTGCGCGCAGGCGCGCTCACTCGGCGCAAACGTGCTCTTTCTGCGCATGCCGCACCGCACGCAGACAACCGACCCGAACGTGTTCGCCGACGTGGCGGCCGTAGTCGGCGGCTATGGCTATGAGCTGCTCGACCTGCACGACGCGTTCGACACGGTCGGGCTCGACCGCTGCGCCGTTTTCATGGACTCCGACCACCTCAACGCCATCGGCATGGAGACGTTCACCGCCTGGTTCGGGCAGTACCTCTCCGAGCACTATGATCTGACAGCCGCGCACAGCGAGACCGTCACCGCCGAGTGGCAGCGCTGCGCCGATTTCATGGCGCAGATCCTGCCCACCTGCCAGCAGCAGGCGGCGGACAACACCAAACAGACCCTCAACGAGTTTTCGGCGGCGTTTGACGCCTACCGCTGACCCGATGATCCAACCGTGCCGCCCCGGCACAGAAAGCGCAAAGCCTATGCAGCAACGTTCCAAGCCTCAAAAACGCGCCCTGCGTGCCGTCATCTTTCTGCTCATCGTCGTGCTGCTCTACAGCGCCGCGGCCAATGTGCTGAGCGTGAACAACACGTGGGATATGCGCCATATCCGCGGCTTTTATCTGGAGCCGAAGGATTCGCTCGACGTCGTCATGCTCGGCGCGAGCGAGCTCTACACCGGCTTCAGCTCTCCGCTGGCGTGGCAGCAGTATGGCTTTACGAGCTATCCGCTGGCCGTGTCGAGCATGCCGTCATGCCTGTATGACTCCATGCTCACCGAAACCATGCGCCGGCAAACGCCAAAGGTTGTCGTCGTGGAGATCAACGGCTTTTTGTACGACTTCAATCAGGACGAAACGGACACCGACCTGCACAAATGGCTCGATAACATCCCGATGTCACGCAACAAGGTGCAGACAATCACAGACTGCGTGCCGAAAGACCAGCAGTCGTCCTATTTTTTCCGCATGGAAAAGTACCATGACACCTGGATCGAGCCGGACGTCTGGGGCGGGGCTGCCAAAGATCAGCTGGCCATGCGCCGGACCGGCTATTCGCTGACCAAATCCTTTGAGGTCATCCCGAAAGTGGAGACCGGCGAGCGTCAGGTCAAGTCTCTGGAGCTGAGCGCAGAAAACGAGCAGACGCTGCGCGATTTCTGCGAGCGGGCCAAACAGCTCGGGGTAGAGAATGTGCTCTTCGTGCGCTTTCCGCACCGCACGGTGCTCAGCGACCCCTCCGTCCTTTCGCGGCTTGCAGACATTGTAAGCGAATATGGCTATGGCTTTCTCAACTGCGACGAGCAGATGGACAGCATCGGTCTGGAGCTGGACGGCGACTTCTGCGACAACGAACACATGAACGTGTTCGGCATGGAGAAGTTCACCGCCTGGTTCGGGCAGTATCTCTCCGAGCAATACGACCTGACTACCGCGCACAGCGACAAGGTGACCGCCGAATGGGCGCGCTGCGCGGAATTTGTGGCGCACATGCTGCCCATCTGCAAACAGAAAACACCGGGCGACGGCGGAAACTACAACGAATTCTCACCGGAATTTTCAGCCTACCGCTGACCCTGTATCTTCGAGGACGTTATGAAACAAAACCGTTCCAAAACCAAAACCGTCGTGCGCGTCATCGCGTTTCTGCTCGTGGCGGCGCTGCTCTACGGCGCGCTCTCCCGGCTGCTGGCCGTGAACGACGCCACCGAGCAGCAGTATATCCACAGCTTCTACCTCGAGCCGAAAAACTCGCTCGATGTCATGATCCTCGGCGCGAGCGAGACATTCACGGACTACTGCGCGCCGCTGGCGTGGCAGCACGCGGGCTTTACGAGCTATCCGCTGGCCGTGTCGGCCGCACAGGGGACCATGTACCCCTCCATGCTGCGTGAGGCCGCCAAGCGGCAGACCCCCGGTGTCTACGTCGTGGAGGTCAACGGCTTTTTGTACACCGCAGAAGAGCGCGACGAGTTTTCGCACGCCGCGCTGCGCAAATGGATCGACACAATCCCACTGTCGGCCAACAAGCTCGACACCATCCGCACGTGCATCCCGGCCGAGAAGCGCTCGACGTACTACTTCCCGCTGCTCAAATACCACACGTTCTGGAAGTGCGCCGGCGACATCCGCCGCTCGCTCTCCCTGCAGCAGCAGGCCCGCAGCGTGGGCTACTCGTACACCAAGCCGTTTTTGTCCATCTCCATGTTCCTCACGGAAACGGATGAGATCCCCGTCCGCCAGCAGGCGCTCGACGCGTTCAACGAGCAGTCGCTGCGCACGTTCTGCGAGACGGCAAAGAAGCTTGGCATTCAAAACGTGCTCTTTGCCCGCTTCCCGCACCGCACCGTCATTGAAAATTATGATGCCGTGTTTGCAAAGCTTGAATCCGTCGTGCAGGAGTACGGCTACGACTTCGTGAATTTCGACACGCAGATAGACGCCATCGGCCTCGACCCGCTGAGCGACTTCGCAAACGCCGAGCACCTGAACGTCTTCGGCGCGGAGAAGTTCACGCCCTACCTCGCCGACTATCTCGCGGCGCACTACGACCTGAACACCGCGCACAGCGACAAGGTGACGGATGAGTGGGCGCGCTGCGCCGCCTTTACGCAGCAGATGCTGCCCGTATGCGAGGACAACACCCGGCGCTACACCTCCGAGCGGCTCGACGAGTTCTCGCCCGTGTTCGCCGCCGACCGCTGAACATAAAAGAAGCCCGATCCCCGGAGCGCTGCTCCGGGGATCGGGCTCTTTCTATTCTGTTTACCGGCCGGTGCTGCCAAAGCCGCCCGCGCCGCGGTCGGTCGCATCGAGCGCGTCCGCCTCCGAAAACTCCGCCGCCAGAAACGGCAGAATCACGAGCTGGGCGATGCGGTCGCCGGGCGCGACGGTGCGCACTTCGTCGGTGTCGTTGTGCAGCGCGACGGTGCACTCGCCGCGGTAGTCGGCGTCGATCACGCCGACGCAGTTGGCCGGGCGCAGCCCCTGCTTGGACGCGAGGCCGCTGCGCGCGAACACGCCGCCGAAATACCCAGCCGGGATGGCGAGGGCGAGGCCTGTGCCGATCATGGCTGTCGCGTGCGGCGCGATGGTGACGCTCTGCCCGTCCGCCGGGCAGGCATAGAGATCGTAGCCGGCGGCGTCCGCGCTGCCGCGGCGGGGCGTCACGGCGCCGGGGCGCAGCTTCTGAATCTTTACTTCCATCCGTTCATGCCCTCCCAGAGTACGATGCGGCCCGCCGCGCGGGTCCGGTTCATGTCAATGATGCGCTGGTTTTCCGAGCCGCGAAAGCGCAGGCTGATGTTGCGCTGCGCGTCCACATAGCGTCCGTCAACAAGGATGTCGATGAGCGAGAGCATCTCGTCCGTGACCTCGCAGCGCGGGTGCGCGCCGTCAACGGTGAGCTCCTTGTCGAGCGTGAAGCCCGAATACGCCCAGATGTCCTTTTCCGGGAACCGCGCACGCACCCGGCGCAGAAACGGCACGAGCGCACGCTGGTTTTCCGGCTCGAACGGATCGCCGCCGAGCAGCGTCAGGCCGCGGATAAAGGGCTTTTCCAGCTCGGCAAAAATCACCTGCTCTGCCGCCGCGTCAAACGGCTTGCCGTAGTGAAAGTCCCACGTCTGCGGCTGAAAGCAGTTGTAGCAGTGGTTCGTGCAGCCGGAGACGAACAGCGTCACGCGCACGCCGACGCCGTTGGCAATGTCGCAGGTTTTGATCTCCCCATAATACATAATAGCAATTCCTCGCAAGCAGCGGGCGCGCCATGTGGACACGCCCGCCGGTTATTTTTGATTTCGCGCGTTACAGGTGCAGCACGCGCTCCTTGATCTCCTGCGTGCGGCCCTGGTTCCAGAACTGAGTGCCGATGTAGCCGCAGGTGCGGCGGGCTACGTTCATCTTGTCCTGATCCGTGTTGCCGCAGTTCGGGCAGCGCCAGATGAGCTTGCCGTCGTGCTCGACGATCTCGATCTCGCCATCGTAGCCGCAGACCTGACAGTAGTCGCTCTTGGTGTTGAGCTCGGCGTACATGATGTTGTCATAGATAAACTTCATGACCTCGAGCACGGCCGGGATGTTGTTCTGCATGTTCGGCACTTCGACGTAGCTGATCGCGCCGCCGGGCGACAGCGCCTGGAACTTTGACTCGAAGGCCAGCTTGCTGAACGCATCGATATTCTCCGTCACGTGGATGTGGTAGCTGTTGGTGATGTAGCCCTTGTCCGTGACGCCGGGAATGATGCCGAAGCGCTTTTGCAGACACTTGGCAAACTTGTACGTCGTGGACTCCAGCGGTGTGCCGTAAAGGCTGAAGTCGATGTTGTGCATCTGCTTCCACTTGGCGCAGGCGTCGTTCATATGCTGCATCACCTCGAGCGCGAACGGCGTGGCCGAGGGGTCGGTGTGAGACTTGCCGGTCATGTACTTGACGCACTCATACAATCCCGCGTAGCCGAGGGAAATGGTCGAGTAGCCGCCGTAGAGGAGCTTGTCGATCGGCTCGCCCTTTTTCAGGCGGGCCAGCGCGCCGTACTGCCACAGGATGGGCGCGGCGTCCGAGAGCGTGCCCTTGAGCCGTTCGTGGCGGCACATGAGCGCGCGGTGGCACAGCTCCAGCCGCTCGTCAAAGATCTTCCAGAACTTCTCCATATTGCCGCCGGAGGACAGCGCCACATCCGGCAGGTTGATGGTCACGACGCCCTGATTGAAGCGGCCGTAGTACTTCGGCTTGCCGTTTTCGTCGACGTACGGCGTCAGGAAGCTGCGGCAGCCCATGCAGGTGTAGCAGTGGCCCTCGCCGTTTTTGT
>OIWO01000121.1_pt1 | contig 94473 bp, 84 predicted proteins | sample 1587641 | NCBI WGS metagenome assembly OIWO01 (sample SAMEA3888924, study PRJEB22519) | human gut metagenome | biome: human gut; feature: human-associated habitat; material: faeces | place: Denmark | collected 2010
TACTATTGATTCAACTACTAAAGATATAACTATAACACAATCTGCTGGTGCTAAACAATATAATGCTTGGTCTGCATGGACAGTTAATATTTCTAATAGTGGAAATGTTGCTGCTAGTGGAGGTAGTTCAAATATAACTACTTCTGCAAGTAGAACAAGAACTTGGACATGGAACGGAGTTAGTGGAAGTGGTGGAACTGAAACAGGAACTGGAACTCCTACTCTTAGTAAAGTTAGTGGAGCTGGTTCATTTGCTAGTAATAAAGTAAGTTATGATAATAATACTTCTACGAGTACTAGAAGTACAGTTATTAGAGCTACAATGGATTCTGTAACTAAAGATACTACTGTAACTCAAAATGCTGGTTCTAAAACTTATAGTAGTTGGGGAGCATGGTCTATTAGTTTAAATGCTAATGTAACAACTATTGCTGCTGATGGTGGAAATGCTACATTATCTACTTCTGCTACTAGAAGTCGTACTTGGCAATGGAATGGTACAGGAACAACTTATACTGAAAATGCTAGTGGTTCTCCTACATTAAGTAAAGTTAATGGTGCAGCTTCTTTAAGTGGTTCTACTGTTAGTTATGGTAATAATACTTCTACTAGTTCCCGTAGTTCTGTATTTAGAGCAACTATTGATAGTGCAACTAAAGATATAACTATCAATCAATCAGCAGGAGCTAAAATTTATGGAAGTTGGTCTAGTTGGTCTGTAAGTTGTAGTGCTAGTAGTTATAAAGTTTGGGCAGGAGGTGATTCAGTAACTATTTATAGTAGTGCTTCAAGAAATAGAACTTGGACTTGGAATGGTGTTGCAGGTTCTGGTGGCACTGAGTCTGATAGTGCTACTCCTACTATTTCTGTTACAAGTGGTGTCGGAGTTTTAAGTGGTAATACTTTAACTTTTAGTAATAATACATCTCCTGATGCTAGAACAACTAGAGTTACTGCTAATTATAATGGAATTACTGATTATTGTGATGTTATGCAATATGGTGGTAATAAAGTTACTGGAAGTTGGACATCTTGGCAAGTAACTATATCTGCTAGTCTTGTGAATATTGCTGCTAGTGGTGGTAGTTCTACAATTCTTTGTCATGCTTCTCGTACTAGAAATTATACTTGGAATGGAGTGGGTACTACTTATACAGAAACTGAAAATGGTAGTCCTACATTAACTAAATCTGGAGATGGTACATTAAGTGGTACTACTAGTGGAAGTAAACTTACTTATGGTAATAGAACTACTACAACAAGTAGAAGTACAACTGTTACTGCAACTTATAGTGGAGTTAGTAAATCTATTGATATTACACAATCTGCTGGTAGTAAAGTTACAGGCAAAATGACATATCATACTGATATTTATGATAGAAATTCATCTAATTATACAGATTATACTAGTTATCCTGTAACACATGATATTGGAGGTGAACCTGTTATTTCTGGAGGTGATACAATTATTACTTATTGTCGACTTCGTAAAACACAACTATGGACTTGGAATGGTGTTAGTGGCAGTGGTGGAACAGATACTACTTATGCTAGTGCAAAAGATGTAGCTATTGTAAGTCAATCTAATTGTACAACTACTGTTAAAGATACAGGTAGTAATAATATAATTATGTTTAGTTCTGTTGTTCCTGCTAATTTAAGTAGTAGTACTCGTACTTGGTATTTTAATTGGAAGTGGCTAGGTTCTAATAATACTACTATTCAAAATACACAAGCTGCAAATCTTGTACGTGGTAGACTTGTTATTAAAAATGATTATTTTACTACTCACGATGTTGCTTTACCTATTTATTTAAATAGTGAAAATGTAGATTCAATATATAAAGGAGAAGCAAGTTATAATGATATTAAGAAAACTCCTATTGGTGTTTATGTATATATTCCTACTAATATTGCTATAAGGAACGCTGGTAAATTGCAATTTTGGTTTGAAAATAAAGATGGTGGTGGCAGTAAATATACTTGTACTTTAAGTAGTGTTAGTACACCTTTAAATAGTGTTTCTGTATTTAATAGTAATAATATTATTAGTGTTACTGCTAATACAACTACTTCTTCATTTACTATATTATGTCAATTTACTATGACTTCTAATAGTACAGTATTTAATGTAAGAGTTTTAATTGAACCATGATAAGAATACTATTTAATATAACAATATTACTAATACTTATATTGTTTATTTACTCATTAAAGTTATTTAATTAATCACATAATTATGAACAATAAACAACTATATGAAAAACTAGGTCAGAATAGTTATGATAAAGTATTTCCTATTACTTATCTTCAAAATATTCTTGACAAAGATACAAACAATGATTTAACTGTTGTTCTATCTAGATTTAATCATTTATGGATTCCATATCAAGGAACTAGAGTTAATACTCGTAAAGCTGTTCCTGCTATTTTTAGACGTAATAGTCTTACTATTAGTTATTATGACGCAGAACATAATATATCTGTAACTGAAAGTTATATAGGTAGTAATATGCAAGCTGGTGTTGAAGCTAGTTGGGTTTCTGATGATAATTGGACTAAAATTCTTAGTGAAAAATATCTTGAAGAATCTGGTGCTAAAATTCCAATTGCTGATGGAACTATTGATTGGAATATGCTTAACGAAGCTCTTAAGCAAATGATTACTGCTGATGGTAAAGTTACTATTATTAATTATCCTGATGAAGAGGATATTACTCTTCGATTAACTCCTGGTTGTTGTAATGTAAATCGTCTTAGTCTTAAAGATAGACATTATGAGCCTGAATATAAAAGTGGTAAAGGATATAAAATAATTCGCAAGGTTTTACTCCCCGTGGAGGATGATGCTAGTAATGCAGAACATCTTTTATTTGATGGTTTTCTTGACGATACTTATTGTGAACAATATGGTCAAATAATTCTTAATACTGATAAATATGAAATTATTAGAACAGATTTAGATAATACTGCTGGTATTTATTATGATACATATCATAAATTATTTGTTCTTAGAGTTAAGACTATTCATGACGGAGTTGGTTTTTATAATTATTATACTAGATGGACTATTGTAGAACCTACTGATAGAGTTCATCCTCTACGGGGGGTCAACACTCCTGTTTATGGAAATAGTGAAGATTATAATATTTATAATACTTGTCTTTCTGATGAACGTCCAAGACTTGGTATTATATATGTTAATTCAGTAGATAATATTAAATATTATTTTAATGAAGAAAATCTAGTTCAAGTTAAGAATAATATTTATCTTAATTATAAAGCTGTTCTTACTCAAGATATGCTTAATGAAGAAAATACTCGTTATATTATTCGTTATGCTTTTGATTTAAGTGGTAAAACTATTACAATGCCTAGCGGATGTGAACTTGTATTTGAAGGTGGTATTATAGAAAACGGTACTATTGATTTGAACAAATGTAAACTTACAGGTATGGTTGGTGAAGAGTCTGAATATCTTCCTAATGTAACTTGTAGTAATTGGGCTAAAGGTCAGATTGAATATCGTAATGGAAAGATTTGTTATTGGAATGGTACTGAATGGAGAGTAATGGGAGATACTTCTTCATTTGATAGTTATACTAAACAAGAAATTAATAATTTACTTAAAAATTATTATACTAAGTCTGAAACTTATAATAAAGAAGAAGTTAATAATTTGCTTAATGGATATGTTACTAATGATACATTTAATAAATTTAAAAAAGAAATAAATCAAACTATTACTAATAGTGTTAATCTTGATAAGATTCAAAAAGCTATTAATGATGGATGTGGAGTTAATATGACTATGCCTAGTGCGAATAGTAATAAACTTAGTCTTCCAATTTGGACAGGAACTGCTACCCAATATGCAACTATTACCCCAGTTGCTGGAATGACTTATAATATTATTGATGAATAATGAGTTTAACTCTTGGACGTCAAGGAGGAATTGCTAAACCTCTTAAGAAACGAACAGTAGGTCAAAGTAATATTGCTCATGTTTATGATGGTGTTAATCATATTTGGCCTACTTCTGTTATTCATTTTAGTGATTTTACTAGTGTCCAACTTAGATACATTTGGGGTAGTGATGATGGTAGAGATTTGGATACTAAATCATATTATGTTAATTCTCCTATTAATAGTTTAAATTATACGGCTGTTGGTTGGTCTTGGAATTCAAGTCAAATTCCTTACCTATATTGGGGTGGTGATAATATTGACTCAGGTGCTGAATGTGTTATGTTTAATATTGAATCTATGATTGACCTTGAAGATAAAATGCCTGATATAATGAAAATGAATCTTTGTGCTAATTGGTTTGGAAGTTTAAGTAGAGGTCATGTTACTGTTGAATGTACTGCTTATAAAGGTGGTGTTATTGTTCATGCTTGGCAATTAAAAAATAATGAAATTGATGTTGATAATAGAGGAATGTTTATTTTTCCTTTGGCTGATGGAACTATTAATATGCCTAATGGATATGGTGGTTATAAAGAATGTTGGTATGGTGAAGTTGTTAAAAGAGTTGCTAAATCTAATAATGAAGTAAAGTACTTTAGAGTTAATTCAGTTAATGATAAAGTTATTGGTCTTGATAATATTAAAGTAATTCGTAGTGGAGGTGGATTTATTCATGGCGATGGTTATTGCTGGTATGAAAATAAGCCTAATAATAAATATAAAGTTTGGAATAATCAAGTCAATACAACTGGTACTCCTTTAACTCTTGATAAACCAACTCTTAATATAACTAGTGATGATAATTATAGTTATGAATATCATACAGTTTTATTAAATGAAGATAATACTGTTTATAATAATAATTATACTGATAGCTATAAATTTAGATTTGGTTTTGTTGCAGGTAATTCTGAATTTAGAGGACAACAAACTATTCAATGTTATGTTGGTACACAAGGTGGCAAAGCTGATGATGGTAAGACTTCAATAGGTGAAATAAAATATACTAAACTTAATAAAATTGGTGAATTGACAATATATAGTCCTATTGAAAGTTAAAATAATGTTAATTACCAAACAAAGATAACGGTTTAAGCGCTATAGATTATGTAGTTCAAACTACAAGTATTAATCTATTTTTTTAACTTAAACCTTAATTTATTATGCAAGTAATTGAAAAAGTGAAAGTTGTTCCAGAGGGCTATAATGGTGCTGGAATGAATTATGACGGTGGTAATCGTCGTGATGTAAACGGTAAGGCTAATGCAGGTTTAACTCTTGGTATTATCGGTACTGCACTTGGTGCTTGGGCTTTGTTTGGTAATCGTCGTTCTGCTGGTGCTAGTATTTTAGGTGGCGCTGGTGGTGGAATGTTAGGTGATGGCTCTACTAATATTAACGTACTTGGTGCTACTGCTGGTAGTGGAAGCGGTGCTCCTACTGCTTTTCAAGCATGGGAAAAATCTTGTGAAGATACTTTAGCTCTTCAAGGTGGTCTTTATCAATGGGCTTTGACTCAACAGAATCAACGTTTTGAAGATAGAGAACGATTGAATAGTGAATTGTTTGGTGTTTACATTGATGGGCGTAATCGTACTGATGCTCTTATTGAGAAAAATAACACTGACCATTTTAATCTTTACAAGTACACTCGTGACGCTGATGATGATATCCGTAAAGAAATATCTGAATTGAAAGCCGAATTAGCTGTTACTAAAGCTATTCGTCCTTATCAGGATAAACTTATCCAATGCGAAATGGAAAGAATGTTTACGGCTGGTATCAACTATACTAATCAAAAGACTTGCAATGTTATTTATGGTGTAGTTACTCTTCCGAATGAACCTACTGTTACTGGTTTAGTTGGACGTAATGCTAACGGTTGTTTACCATGCGGTTTTACTCAAACTGCTAGTACAACTCCTGCTCAGTAATATTACTAAGTTTGATTAAGAACATAAAATTAGAATAGATATGATACCTGTTAATCAATTCATACTAGGTGGTGGTGACCCTTTACTATTACCTAGTGAAAAAATGACTAATAGCATTGATGAACAAATTGCTTTTCTTCAAAGTCAAAAACAAGCAATTAATGAAGCTTATCGTCGAAATGCTATTGTACATTTTGGTTTAAAGATGTTGATTTTGATGATGATAAAGTGTGGGAATATTTTCACATGAATAACTAATCATTATTATGTAACTGTAAAAGGGAATTATCTTCGGATAGTTCCCTTTTTTATTTATCTAAATTTTAGTATGGACAAATTTATTGATGTAATTGTAGATGGTATCCTTAGTAATTTTGACTTTGGATTTATGTTTATTGTTAATGTTCTAACTTATATTATTATTAAAAGTATTGATTACTTTAATGGTGATAATAAAGTTCCTACTTGGCAAAAACGATGTGTATTAGTAATAAGTATTGCTACTATGGCTGGTATTTATATTGCTGCTGGATATGATAATACTATTATGGTTGTTAATAGTGCTATACTTGCTCCTGTGTTTTGGAGTTGGGTTGTTAGTCCTATTCTAAAGAAACTTGGAGTTGGCTATAAAGATATTGATAATACTATTGGTTAAGATTGTATGAGATTGATTAGCTAGGTTTGACTGACTAATTCAAGCCTGCTCCATCCTCTACGGGGAGTATAGCTTGCCAAATTTAGCTAGTTTTAAGCCTAGCTGATTAACTATACACGATTGAATAAAAGTCTTACTATAAGCCTAAAAAGTGGCTCTATGGATGTACATAAATATTTACAATATTAAATTTCAAAATAGTAAAGTTATGAGAGTTATTAAGACTAAACATTTTCCTTTTGGTGGTTATAAAGCTATTAATCTTTTTGGTATTATATTTACTAAAGGTGAATTAAGTAATAAAGAACTTAATCATGAAGCTATTCATACAGAACAAATGAAAGAGATGTTATATATCTTTTTCTATATATGGTATGGTGTTGAATATCTTATTATAAGACTATTTCATATTAAACAACATGATGCGTATAAAGATGTAAGTTTTGAAGAAGAAGCTCATATCAATGATGATAATCTTAATTATATTAGTAAACGTAAACATTATACTTGGACTAAATATCTAGGTATTAATAGTTCTAAAACTGCTTAATTAAAAAATGTTAATAACATTGTTAAACTACTTGTTATTAATAATATAATTTATATTTGTAACAAACTAAATTCTAAAGATATGGAAGATGATAAAAGAGTTAATTATAAGTTAGATGCTATTAATAAACTTATTAATAATCTTAAACTTAGTATTTCTGGTAATAAAGAACATGATGAGCTTGGAGAAAATAATGTTATAGTTAATCTTGATGAGATTAGTCAAAAGATTACTGAATTACATGAAATGGTTAAAGCTGAATTTGATGAGTTTGAAAATCAACATAAAAGTGAATCAGATGAAACTCAAACTCTTCTTAATAATCGTTTTGATAAAATTGATGCTAAATTAGATAGTATTAAAGCTGCTGTTGATAGTATGAAAACTACTATTGATAATAAACTTAATACTGTTAATTCTACTATTAATAAAGCAAATACAGATATAGTTGCTGCGATTAATGCTATGAAAGCTAGTAATGATACTAAAAACGATGCTATAATTACTGCTCTTAAAGGACTTATAACTCAAGTTAATCGAAATACTAGTAATATTAATTCTCTTGATGGTAGAGTTGATGCTTTAGAAAACGCTTAAAAGGTGTTAATCATTCTGATGTTACAATAGATAATATTCAAGATAAATGTTATTTTATAGGTGACCAAGCTAATACTAATAATTTTATTACTGAATTTGATTTTAGATTTGGTCCTTATTTTGTTCCTAATAAAGTTGGAACTAATAAAAAAGCTGACTATAATTGGATAAAAGGTAATAATGGACAAGATACAGATAAAGCTGTTCGTGTGCTTCTGCTTGGCGGTCACGCTAGTCACGGTTCTGAGGCTGGCTCTGGTTACTTCTATTCTTCTTGGGTTCGGTCGGGTTCTGATGCTTATGTCGGCTTCTTTACCACAGTTAAGCTTGATTAAATAAGTCCACGTGGAACTGTTGCTAGGAGTAGTTGGTTAATTAATTTGTTTTCTGTTTTTGCATTTCTCGATACTACTCCTACAACAGTTTATTATAATATTAAATATAATAAACTTAAAACATAATATATTATGACTAAAGATAAACTTAAAGACGATATTATTAGAACTATATGTTACTTAAATAGTGATATATCTAATAAAGATAGAAATTTATTAATTGAATTATTAAATTCTATTGTTGATTATACTAATAATACTGAACTTGAACAAGATGTTAAAGTTATAACACAAAAACATAACGAATTAGTTGAAACAGTTAATGAACTTAAAACTAAAGTTGAAACATATTCTAATAAGATTAATGAACTTGAACAAAGAGTTCATCAATTAGAAAACGCAAGTCAATCTTAACATGGCTAGTCTTAATCAATTAGTTAGTGAATTTGCTCATGCTGTTGGCAATCCTAATAGTATTCCTCTTAGACGTAATCTTCGATATGCTATTCTTCATGGTCGTAATGAACTAATTCGTAAAAGTTATGAAAATCATAAATATGTTGATAAAGGTTTGCAACAACGTATTCGTGTTTCTATTATTAATGTTCCTGATGGTGACTTATATAATAGTCAAACTCTTGGACTTCCTGCAATTAAACGTACTAAACAAGAAGTTCCAAAACCAGTTAGACTTATTAATAACTTACCTTTCCAATCAATTAGAACTACCGGACATACTGGGATAGAAATACCATTTGCAAAAGAAGCTAGTGCTAAGTTTTATCATTATCTTGCAGGTATGTGTAATCTTCCTGTTTATGATTATATTAATGGTTATATTTATTTCTTTAGTAATAATAAAGATTGGTTTCAAAATATAGGTTCTATTATTATTGAATCTCCATTTGAAATTCCTTATCTTGTTCCTACCGAAACTGTTGAAAAAGCTAAAGATGTAAATTATGACCCTATTGATGATGAAGCTAAATACGATGATGATGAATTTCTTATTCCTGAAGATATGATTGGAGCTCTTAAAGAGATTGTATTTAAACGTAATCTTATTGAAGTTCCTCGTCAAACAAATGAAACTCCTATTGATAATTTTGTAACTAGATAAATTATGATTAAAGATATAGATATTAGTCATTATTATAAAAAGTTTATCGAAACTTCTAATGACGATATGGCAAAATATAATAAAGAACTTGAAGTTATAAATAAGATGAAAGCTGATTGTCGTGCTTATATTAAAAGTAAAAATCAAGTTATTAAAGATGATTTAAAAATTAATCTTAATGAATATGGGTTTCAATTTCTTAATGATAATGTTGAATTAATTAATAAGTTAGAACAATTAATTAATAATCAACTTAGTTATACAGTTGGAGAAAGACGTATTGTTCTTCTCCAACTTTTGCGTTATTGTAACTTAGCTAAAAAAGTAAATGATTATATTGTTGCTCTTAAACTTGCTACAAGACGTTCTGAATTAAGTCTTTCTGATTATAAAAAGTACATTCATAGGTATTATAGTTATGGTGTTCATAAATGTGTTCTTGAAGGCTATGCTTATCATTTTAAATATGAAATTGGTGATTTAGTTATTAATTTCTGGAGATATAGAGATAAACCTAGAGATAGTTATGTTGATTGGAACGCTACTAGACTTAAGAAACAAGAAATTATTAATGCAGGTCTTAAACCTTATGATAAAGAAGAAGCAGAAATATATAAAATTCGTGGACTTAAGTATAATGGTATTCCTTATGTAGTTTATAAAACTAATAAAGAGTTTTACGAAATACAACTTATTAATAATGGAACTCATAGTTATAGTGCTATTAAATTTAAGTATGCTAATTATATTAATAGAGAACTTAGAGGTAAAGATGTTAAACAACTTAATTCTGAATGTAAAACTGTTGATGATATTTTTAATCTTAAATTAGGATTAAGAAGTAAACTTCTTGTTTATCTTGAACGAGAACCTAATGCTCCATTTAAATATATTAGAAATGTTAATCAACAAAAGTATGAACGTGGAGCACATAATAATGGTAATAAAACTAGATATAGTGATAAATAAAGTAATGTAGTTGAACGTTCCGCTTCGCTCCACTCAACTCCCCGTGGAGGATAGAGATACATCTTGAACTAATTCTAGCTAATACTAATCATACTCATCCTCCACGGGGAGTATCCACTAATGATTTTGCTAATCTTTTTAATGCTGAACTTATTAATATTGCTATTGTATGTATATATATAAGATAGGGTTAACATTTATTAATCACTGATAATCAATAAGTTAGAAGAAAAAATAAAAAAAAGTTACGCCACCCATGGCGTGTTTAACACTTATTTTAACTAAAATATCGCCACCGAAGGTCGAATTTTCGTTATATTGATAAAGTTACTAATCATTAAACAAATAAAGGTATGCCTGAATTTAATTTTAAAAGTCCTGTTGTTACTCGTAAAGTTCGTGAAACGGAAATTATTCTTGAAGAAGTAATTCCTAGTCCATTTTTTGTTGAAAAAGAACTTAAAGATATTAATATTGTTGAAGCTGAAGCTTCTAGAATAAAAATTATTCAAAGTTTTTATGAACGTAGAGGATATGCTCAAATAAGTACTGATTTACTAAATTATATTACTAATAATGCAAAAAGTGTAGTTATTGTTAAACTTATTTGTTATATTGCTAAAACTATTAAGTTTAATTCTAATAAAATTATACTTAAAGAAAATGATGAAACTAAGAAGATTTGTTCATTTATTCATCTTCATAGATATATTAAAGAACTTGAGATAAATAATATAATTCGTAGAACTACTAAACAATCTGTTTATGTTGTTAATCATGAAATGATATTTAAAGGTAGTTATTCTGATTTTATTAAAGTTTATCTTGACATATATAAAGAAATTGGTATTATGCTTGATGCTGATGGTAGAGTTATTCTTGATAAATCTATAAATTATGGCAAACAATAAAACTATTACAATAGAACATATTATTGCTAAACTCGATAATGATTTCAATCCTGATGGAAGTGATTGGATTCCTAGAGTTCCTGCTTGGTGTGTTGATGCTATGAATGAACTTAAAGTTCTTCGTAAAGTTGATAAGAAAATGAAACTAACCGTCATTAATAAGATAGCTAAAAGTAAATGTTGTCTTATTGATGACGGTCTTAAAGTATATGATAGTAATGGTTGTGAAGTACCTAGAGCTGATGGTAGTAAATATAGATGTGGTGATACTGAATCTACTCCATCCTCTACGGGGGGTCAAGCGGAGGACGAAAGTCCGGAGCGTGCTACTAATAAAGACTATCTTGGTATGCCTGATGATTGTTGTCCTAATGGTTCTAGAACTAGAGAAGTTATTGATACTGGTAAAGTAGGATGTAATCCTGTTGTTTATACAGTTCATAATAATACTGAATGTCCAAGATGTCAGCATGAAGTTCATTCTCATTGTCAGACCCCCCGTGGAGGATATGATAAGTCAAATCATAATTATATTCTTATTGGAGGTAATACTATTGAACTTAATTTTAATGATACTTGTATAACAGTTGTTTATAAAGATATTGAAACTCAATATAGTGATAATTATCATTGTGAAGTTCCTGTTATACCTGCTAATGGTAAATTAATTCAAGGTCTTGCTTATTATTGCATGGCTCGTATGCTTATGAGAGGATATAAACATCCTGTGTTTAATCTTTCTGCTAGTCAATATGGAACTAATCCTTTCTATCTATGGGAAAGTATGAAGAAAGATATTAAGACTAGTATTTTATTAGATGAACAAAGTGATGATGATAGTGGTTGGAATGAGTTCTTTTATAACTTTACTTTTCCTAAATAATTATGAATATACAAAAGAAACTTAGTCTTAATAAACATCCAGGCGATTGTGTACCTTATTCATTAGTTGCTGCTAAAAATGTTAAAGTAAGTAATGATGGTAGGATGATTGTTAATGAAGAAGGACTTGAAGATTGTAAAGTAATTGCTAATGCTATTCATGAAGATGGTAATAATAATTTTAAAATAGTTGGTGTTATTCCTACTAGTACTGAACTTATTTTATTTATTGTTAATACTGATTCTAATGAATCTTATATTTATAGATATAATGAACAAGCTGATAATTGTTATAGAGTAAATAGTAATTGGAAATATAATGGTGGAAAGATTAAAGGAACATATACTTATAATGTTAAAAATCATCTTATAGTAGCTATTGCTGAAAGTAATGCTTCTGTTGATGTTCCTCTTAAAACTATTAATATTGATTTAGATTTTGACCGTCCTGATTCTGAAATGTCTGTTATTCCACAAGTAACTTTACCTACTATTAGTGGTTTAAATTATGTTAGCGGTGGAGCTTATAAAGGATTTTATTTTATATTTATTAGATATAAGATAGATAAAACTAATTATACTAAATGGTATAGTATTGGATTTCCTATTTTTAATGATGTTATAATTCCACAAGTTATTAATAAAGTTTGTTTTAGAAAAACTAATGTTTATGAACCGAAAGATGAACCAAATGGTTATTGTTATGGTAATACTGATTCATTTAGTGATTCTAAAGATATATGTAATCAAACTTTTGAAATAAATATTAGTGGAGGTCGTTCTGGTCTTTATCAACTTGGTTTTATTGTATGTAAAAAAGATAGTACTCAAGCGTTTAGAACAGATGATTTAAATAATAATATTTTTAAATTTAGTAGAGATGTTCTTGTTGAATATAATGTTGCTGATTTAACTACTGACTATTATAATTATTATAATGTTGGTAATATCATTAATTATAAGAATAGAATATATATTGCTAATTATAATGAAAAAACTGATAATGATGACAGAACTTTAAGTAATGGTAAAACATTAGAAGAAGCTGTTAAAGATATTACTATTAAACTTCGTAATAAAGCTATTAATGCTTATTATAATGATTATACCATTGTTAATGCAGTTAGTGAAAAAGGTCCATATTTTAAAATGGCTAGTCTTCAAATTACTGGTACTGCTGATTGGCAAATTAAAGATATTAATAAAGTATTCAATAATAATCAATATCCTTTTCGTACTTTTAGAACTTTATTTAATGATACAGTTATACAAGGTATTGCAGCACATGAATATTTAAAGATTAATTATAATGCTAAAATAAAAGTTGGTAGTAGAGGTAGTCATAATCTTAAAGAATATCTTGCTTGTCATTGTTTTATTATTCCTACAAGTTATAAATATGAAAATAATCAATCTGTTTATACTTTACCTAGTACAGTTAAAATAGCTTGTTATGTTTATAATGGAACTGGATTTACAGAAGATGCTGTATTTACTAGTGGGCAAGTATTATTTGGAGATACTATATTTGATATTGATAATTGTAAAATGAGAATTACTCATTCTATTATTGAACCTAGTTATGATTTTAATGAACGTAAAAAGAACGATACTCTTATTCCTGGAGAAGTATATAACTTTTTTATTCATTTTGTTGATAAATATGGTGATGCTAGTAGAGGATATAAATTGTCAAATAAAGATAAGTATATAAATAATATTGTTAATGATGGTTCTCATTGTACTATAATTACTTTTAATTGGAATAATCAAGATAATGGTAATATTTCATATTGGGCTGTTATTAGTGGAGATATTCCAATATCTACTATTAGTTCTAATATTAAAAAATATATTGCTAATCATAAAATTGTAGTTTATACTGCTGAACCAATAAATAATCCTACTACTAATATATTACTTAATAACTCTGGTGAACTTGAAGCTACTAATAAAGATGAACTATATACTCTTATATCTAATTACTTTATTGATTATCAAGATAAAGATAAATATAATGATTTATATGTTTATCAAGTTATAAATAGTGGTAGTTATACTCCTTGTAGTAATCAAGTAATAGGTGCTATTGGTGTTGATAGTGAAGCTAAATTTGGTTATTATGAAAATATTAATGGCGATGAATTATTTAGAATACCTGATTTAATATTTGATTCTGAAGTTGTTGGCGGAGAACATATTAGAGATTTTGTATATAATATGAATAATACTTTTAATAAGTTTTATATTCGTGCTAATATTGGTACTACTTTATGGAATCAAATTAAAGAATTAGGTTATGTTGGATGGTTTATTAGTTATGAAAAAGTTGAACCTATTACTAGATATACTGGATTATTAACTAGAAAAGATTATTGTAATATAGCTAGTAATGTTACTTGGCAAAATAGTAGTTGGGCTACAAAACCGGGTTTTGTAGCTAATAATTTTACTAGTGATAAATGTTATCTATATAGTGGTCGATTTGATATTGATGATAGTATTAAATATGATTTTAATATTATTCGTATTGATGGTAAATGTAAATTCGAACCTTATAAAGAGAAACATGATGTAGTTGATATGGTAGTTAATACTACTTATCCTTATAGTTATAATATGCCAATTATAGGTGTTATTAGTAGAAATGAATATAAACCTATTAATAATTATAAATTAGTAATTGCTGATAGTGTTGCTGATAGTAGAGCTGGAAAAGGAACTGCTCTTGAAATGGACGATTATAAGGAATTGCTACTTGATGCTGAAACTATGTTTCTTGCAACAGTTCTTAATTGTACTAAAAATATTTATACTAGCAAAGAAAAAGAACTTGTAAGACTTAATGATGTTTGTTATAATGGTGGAACTTATTCTATCGAACATGGATATAATGGTAGAATGACTTACGATGGTGTTCTTATTTATAATGATAATGGAGTTATAATGAATGAAGGTAATTATAAATTATATACTCCTACTAATAATCAATATTATTATAGTGGTGATGAACCATGTTGGCTTGATATTCCATTTAATGTTTATATTCAGTTTCCTTTATATAATGATAAATTCTTTGAAAGTAAATGTTTTAATAATGAACCCAGTAAGATAGCTTTTAGTATTAAAGAAGAAACTGATAAAAAAAGTGTTGCTTTTGGTACATTTGTAGAACCTAAGAATAGTGTTGATTTATTTAAAGACCCTATTGGAAATATTGACCAATATGTTCCTAAATTGTTAACTCAATATCGTAATGATATTATTAATATTACTAGTTTTGATAAAACTATAAGACGTAGTAATGTTATTCAAGATGAAAGTGAAGTTAACGCTTGGCGAATATTTCCTATTGAAGGTTATAAAAATATTACTGAAAATAAAGGAAGTATAACTAATTTAGTTGGAATTGGATATTATCTTTTAGTTCATACTCAACATAGTATGTTTATGTTTGATATAAGTGCTGCACTTAAAACTAGAGATGAAAATGTTCAATTATATCAACCTGATGCTTTTGAAGTTGATTATAAAGAAGTCTTTACTAGTGATAAAGGTTATGGTGGACTGCAAGATGATTTAGCATATATAGTTGGAGAATTTGGTTATATTTTTTATAATGATGATTTTCATAAACTTTATCAATTTGATGATGGTCAACTTAAAATAATGGATGAAGATATTAAACTATGGCTAGATAAATATCATCCTAATAAAGTTAGATTTGCTCATGATAAATTTAATAATCGTATTCTAATTAAATTTGATTATACTTATAATAATATTAATCCTAATATTAAAGAATCTATTATAGAATCACATAATGAAGTTATTAGTTTTAATTATAAAGTAGGTAGTTTTATTAGTTTACATGATTATTATTTTAATAATGCTTGGTCTACTAAAACTAAATGTTACTTTCAAAGTGAACATAACAATGATAGACTTAACTGCCCTCTTCATGTATTTACTAATGAATATAATTATGGTAGATTTAATACTCACATGGGTGATGATAGTAGAAGTCTATATTTAGTATCTAAACAAGAAGTTGGTGATGAGCCTATATTAGTTCATAATAGTTATATTGATATTATGGTTAATGAATCTTATGAACTTATTAAATTTCTTGAATTTATTAAATATAAAGTACATAAGATATATATTCCTATTTATAGTGATAATATTAATAATCCTGTAGATTTAAGAGAACATCCTTATGCTGGAGATATACTTCGTATATTTAATGAAGATAATGATACTGATGATATAGATATTAATATTGATAAACTTAATGAATTTAATAAGTATAAAAAACCTTGGTATGAACTTACTCAATATAACTTTAATTATTTCCGTAATGCTATTAAAGAACATCCTAATACAGTAAGTGATAAACTTCGTAGAGTATATGGTAATTATTTTGTAGTTCGTTTCATGTTTAATAATTCAGATAATAAGCGCATTGAATTTGAAAGTCTTGAATGTGCTCAAACTCAATTTAGAAAATTATGATACAGTATAGAGATAGACAAAGACAAAAAGCTTTTATTGGTGCTATTATTGGTGCAGCTGCTAGTATTGCTGGTGGTATAATTAAAGGTAATAAACAAAAGAAAGCTCAAGAAAAAGCCCAAGCTGAAGCTCAAGCTGCACAAGACCATAAAGATGCTTTACAAAATGCTCAAGCTTTAACTAGTGCTTATGCTAATCAAGATTATGTTGGTCAATATAATGATAAACTTACTCTTAAATGTGGTGGTAGAGTTCGACGTAAAGCTGGTTTCGGTACTGAATTTGCTGATGCTCTTCCAGGTTTAGGTAATCTTGCTAGTTCTATTACAGGAGTTCAAGGATTTGGTGAATTAGGTACTGCAATAAGTCAAGGTATTTCTGCTAATCAACAAATTAATGAAAATAAACGTATTGCTCAAGAAGCTGAACAGCGTAAACAACTTCAAGCTGGTCAACAACAACTTAATATTACTTCTGATAAAATGACTAATCCAATGACTATGTATCAACGTTCTAGTTTTATTAATAAATATAAATGTGGTGGACGTAGAAAAGCGTGGATTGGTGCTGCTATTGGTGCTGCTGGAAGTTTAATTGGTGGTATGTTTGGAAGTAAAGGACAACAACCAATTCAAGTTAAACAAGCTGACCAAGCTAGTTATAGTGCTCCTAAAACTGGTCTTGAACGTCCTGAATGGATTACTAATGGTACTGTTCAACAACCTGTTATGCCTCAATCAGTATATCGAGATAGGCTAAATGTATATCGCTGTGGCGGTCATAGACGCTAGTCTTTTGCTCTCTGTTGAATTATTATATATAGGTATGAACTATTAATCGACTGATAGGCTATCGTTCAGCAGAGAGCCTTAAAATCAATCAAATTACAATTTCTCATTATATTATATAAAATGCCTAGAAAAGATAAAGTTATTCATATAAGTAATTTACCTAGTACATTTAGAGGTAATGTTACTCGTAATGGAAGATTTATTCAAAATGGTATTCCTCCACTCGGTGGAGCTTATGATAAAGTTGCTAAATCTACTGGTTTAATAAGACTTGGATATGCTGTTGGTGGTAAAGTACCAAATGTAGTTGCTGGTGGCATTGCTCAACCTCTTGGTAATAATTTCTTTTATATGAACGGAAGAAAACATAGTCAAGGTGGTATTGATATTGGCCCTAGTGATAAAACTGGTATTGAAGTAGAAGGTGGTGAAGTAGTTGAAACTAACGGAAATGAACTTAAAGTTTATTCTGCACAACCTATTATTAATGGTGTTAGTCCTGCTAAATTAGTTATGGGTGGAGCTAATCCTAATAAAGTATTTAAAGCTCAAGAAGATTTTAAAGATAGAAATGGGATTAACGATGATGGTACTAAAGCTAAATATGGTAAAGAAAAATATGTAGCTAAAAGTGATAATACTAGAGTAACTCCTATAATGGAATCTCCTAGAAATAGTGGTATTAAACAAGGAGATTTTATTTATCATCCAGAAACTTATCGAATAGTTAATAATACTTTAGAAAAAGTTCCTGCTAGAAGAGAAGTAGATATGACTCCTCTTGAACAAGTTAATCCTGAATTTGATATACTATTAGGCGGAGCTGGAATTTTAAGAGGTGTTGATAAAGCTACTAAAGTTGCTATGGCTTTAGATAAAAATATTTCTAGAGCAAGTCAAAAAGTTATCACTAAAGGTAGAGATGCTTTAGGTTATTATTCTATTTCTCCTAATATTCGTTATAATTTATCTGTTAATAATGGTAGAAAAGCTCTTGGTGTTAAACCTACTAAACTTCTTGAAGCTCCTAGAAAACAATTAACTTCTAATATTAGTAAATATAAAGATTTTGTTAATGTATTAGATAGTGACGGAAAAGTTATTGACATTCCTGATGTTCTTCAAACTAATATAGATGATACAAGAGCTTTTCTTAAAACTTTTAATAAATGGAATACTCGTTATGGTTATGAACCTATTCCTTTATCTGCTGCAAAAAATCCTAAACAAGCTAATAAACTTATTAAAGATAGATTATTAGAACATAATACTTTCATTAGAGGTGTACATGAAGCAGGTAATGAAGAAAATATAAATAATATACTTAGAAGAAATGGTATTGAGCCTACTGCTGAAAATAGAGCTAAATATTATGCTTCAACTTATGCTCCAGATACAGGAGCTGGTAGAGCTGGATTTAATTCTTCATATAAAGGAGAAGGTACTATTTATTCTTCTAATAGTTTAAATACAGGTATTGGATATGCAAAAGCTAAACATCGTAATGAAAAAGATGGATTTGTAGTATCTGTTAGACGTCCTATTAAATTTGAAGGTAATAGAGAAAATTGGGTTAAAAATGCTGATTTTGCTTTTGATAATTCTGAACAAAGTAAACTTTATACTGATTATGAACTTCCATATTTGCTTAGATATGGTAAAAGTGCTAGAACAGAATTAAGTAAAAATAAAAATATTCCTTATAAAGATATTGTTTCTAAAGTTAATAAAGAATATTCTGAATTTTATAAATATAATGAATATATTGCGAATGATATAAAAGAATTTATTAATGACCCTAATATAAAATATAAACCTAGTTATAGTGTAACAGGTAATCCTAAAAATGATTATATTAATTATGTTATAGGTAATGAAATTAGTAATTTACCTAAATATAATCCTTTTACACATAAAGTTCGTAAATATGTTTATGATATTTTAGAAAAGAAAGGTATTGATGTTGATAGTCCGGGTATTGGAATAACTTTTGGTGATAAAAATTTTAAAGTAGTTAATTATAATAATGATATTTTTGGCAATGATGTAGTATATCAAATACCTGAACAAGAAGTTAAAGATATATATTATAAAGATATTAATAATCAACTTGGTAAACTAATTTCTAATAATTATAGAAAATATATTGAAAAACAATTTGATAAACTTTATAATAAAGATATTAATAGAGAACTTAAAAAAAGTAAACGTATTAGTAATAACGAATTAAAAGAATATATTAAATCTAAAGGTATTCATCCAGAAAATAAAAAATATAATGTTATAACTAGCGAAGGACTTAGTAAAACTAGTAGAAATAAAGGTAATCCTTATCAACATTTTATTTTTACAGGAGATGTTGGAAAACAAGGTCTTGAAGTAATTGATGTTAAAGATGTTAATTCAGAAATACTTAAAGATATATCTAATACTCGAAACCATATTGGTAAATATACTAAAGGTTATAGTCGTAAATCTAGAAAATTTGGAGGTAAAAATATGATTATAAGTATTAATGGTAATGTTAAGAATGGATTAATTCATTCTCCATCCTCTACGGGGGGTCTACGCGATAAATTTGCTGTTGGTGGAACTCGAATTAATCGTCATGGAAGAACTTGGGAATATGATGAACAAATTGGAGCTTATGTTCCTATAACTAATAGAACTATTAATAGAACTTCTACTTATCCTATTAATAAATCTGCTAGAGGAGAAACTATTATTGGAAGTGATTATACTTTTAGAAATGGAAAATGGTCTAAAAATAATACTACAAATAATAATACTAATAAATCTAATATTGATAATGGAAATCGTCGTCCTCAATATTATGCAGAACGTAGACTTCCTTTATTTGAAGATGGTGCTGGAATTACTAGCGGTTTAGTTAGAGCTGGTTGGAGTCATGGAAATAACAAAGGTGTTAGTATGAATAATACTAATATTCCAAGTTTATCTGAAACTAAATCTAGCGGGAAGACCCCCCGTAGAGGACGAAGTAAGTCAAGTCAATCAACTCAATCTGTTCCTACTAAAACACCTCCTATTGCTGTTTATAATCGTAATCTACCAAAAGTAGAAGCTAGTATTCCAACTACTTTACCTGTTTCTACTAATATTCCTGCTAAAGGAACTACATCTTCCGATGGTAAAGGTCAAGGTAAATTTAAAAATCTTACTACTGCTGATTGGATTGGATTAGGCAGTAATATAGCTGGTAGTTTAGCTAGTTATTTTGCTAGTAGAAGAGCTATTAATAAAATGAGAGGTCCAGGTCAACCTACTCTTATTAGTGCTAATAAACTTAAAACTAAATATAATATTAATCCTCAACTTGATAGAATTAGAGAAGATAAATTCGAAGCTTATCGTGATATTGATTCTAATACTGCTAGTAGTCGTGTTAGTTTAGCTCGTAAACAACGAGTTCGTAATGCTGCTGGTCAAGCTGCTAATGAACTTTATGGTAATAAAGAAAATATAGAAACTAATCTTATTAATCAAGATAGACGTAATCAGCAAAGTGTTCGTCAATTTAATGCTCAACAATACAATCAATATATAGATAGAAAAGCAGCATTTGATAATGGTATTAGAGAAGCTAAAGTAACTAATATTAATAATTTATTTAGCGGTATTAATGCTGGTATTCAAGATATGATTAGTAGATATGAAAATCGTAAAGCTTTAAATAATACTATTGGTGCTATGAGAGCATCTGCTCCTAATGTAGATGATAGAATTATGCGAGATGCTGGAGTTGATTATGATGAATTTATTATTCGTAAACGTAGAAAACTTGGAGGAAAACAATCATGCCGATAAACTTTTATACTCCTACTTTTAGACAACAAGTTAATCCTATTGACTTAAATGTCTTAGCTAGAACTTATAATACTCTTGAACAAGGTCATCAACAAGCTATTCAAACTAAATCTCAAATTGATGCTCAACTTGCTCAATTAGATTTAAATGAAGCTGAAGATGCTTGGCGTCAAGAACAACTTAATAAAGTTCGTAATGCTCTTACCGAAAATATGCAATATGGCAATGCTTATTCTAGTCTTGATGATATAGTTGGAACTTATGGAGATATAACTTCAAGTCCTGGAATGATTGGTCGTTTGCGTGCTCAACAAGATTATAAAGCATATATGGATAATCTTGATAAACGTACTGATTTATCAGAAGATTATAAGAATTATTATCGTACAGTTAATAAATATAATTATCAAGATATAATTGATAAGAATGGTAATGTTATTGGTGGAAGTAAATGGACTCCTATTGATAAAGAAGTTTCTGAAATTCCTATGAATCAAATACTTAATCAAGCACTTCAATGGGCTGCTAAAGAACAAGGTGGTGGTAGTCAAACAAGATGGCTTGATGCTAATGGAAAAGTTACTGATGATATTACTAAATCTGTTACAGGAGAGATTTATTCTCATACTAAAGGTGATTGGCAAAGATTAAGTAAAGCTAAACTTGCTGAAGCTGTTAAAGCTGTTATTGAAAATACTCCTGGTGCTAAAGCTAGTCTTGAACAAGATTATAAAATTGCTAAATGGAAATATGACCAAAATGGAAGTAATCTTGATATAACAGATAAAAATGGTATTCTTCTTACTCCTGAACAATATCTTGCTAAACGTATTGACCCTTTCTATAATGCTGCGACTTTTTATAATCAAAGTAGTAATACTACTTATGGTGAAGCATGGAAAGCTCAATTAGCTTTATCTAAACAAGCTGGTTCTGGAAGTAGTGCTCAAAGAAAACAAGCTATTGATAATTTAACTTATAAAGGTACTCCTGTTCGTATTGATAATTTTATGCCTGCTCAAGCTCAAGCTGAAATTACTAGTAATAGACAATCAATAGCTGGATTACTTAACAAATATAATCCTGATATTAATATTAATTTAAGTACTGCTAATCCAGATGATATTAGAACTAGTATTATGACTAATATTACTAATCCATCTGATAGAGCTTATGCTTTAAGTTATCTTAATGATATTATTGATAATCAAGAATATATTAATAGTCTTAAAGTTGGTAAATCTCAAGATAGTATTGATGGATTTGATACATATAATTCTATTATTAGTTTAAGTGATTTACCTAGTAATAAATATTCAGATAGATATAGCAAATATGTTAATCAAATATTTGGAGATAGTTCTGCTATTAGACAATACTTTAATAATGATGATGTTTATAATTCATTTATTAATGCTATTGGAGGAGAGAAAAAAGCTGTTAGTCTTGGAATAAGATTTGGTTCTGATGGTAATGGTTATAGATATGCTGAATTACCTAAAGATTATCATAAATCTATTTATAGTTTTGGCAAAGCTGTTAAAGAAGCTGAAGATACTAGAAATCCTTTAAATGCTTTTCTTAATTCTGCTAAGACTAGATTTTTTGGTTATGGTGATAAATTTGTTCGAGTTGATTCTAATGGTGAAGAACATCATGCTGGATTACCAACAGGTAATAAAGAACCTTATATTGGTTTAATTGATTATGTTGATTCTCTTAAATCTAAAAATGATGCTGTTCTTGATGGTGGCAAAATAACTTCTTCTACTATTGGTATTAGTGCTTTAACTCCAGAATTAGCTGAAATTAATTTTATGATGAACGCTAATCCTGAAGAAGCTAGTAAACTTTCAGCTTATAAAAAGAATAAAGAAGAACAAGCTATGATGGCTATTCGTAGTGGTATTGATTTAACTCAAGGTGAAGCTTATATTACTAGTGAAAATGGAATATTTGAACCTATGACTTCTGAAGATAGAAAAGCTTATACAGCTTATCTTAGAAGTGCTAAAGAAAATGAGATTACTCCTACTATTGTTCGTGACCCAAAAACTGGGGATGTTGGAGTTCAAATTAATATTGCAGGTTACTATGATACAGAAGGTAAACTTAAAAGAGAACCTATTACTTTACTTGTAGGTAGTGGTGCTATTGATAGTTCTATTATTCAATCTTGGAATCAAGATACTTCTTGGAGAGCTGCTGGTAAAGTAGAAAATTACTATAATGCTAATAGACCTATTTCTCTTACTAATAATACTGCATTTACTGGAATTGATAAATTTAAATTAGTACCAAATGGTGGAGGTTTTAATTTAATTAATTCTACTAATAATCAAACTATTGGTTTATTAAGTAAAGAAAATGCTGTTGATATTGTAGATAATTTATCTCAATGGGAACAAACTGTAACTGCTGTTAAAGCTGGTATGGTAGTAGATGAAAATGCTGTTAAAGCTATTCAACAAAATGTTGCTACTAAACTTGCTCAACTTAGTGGCAGTACAGATCCTTATGTTATTCAATATTACTATGATGAATTAACTAATAATCTATATTAATATGGATGTATTAAAGTTTCTACAAGGTGGTAACAAAACACCTAATCCTGAATATAATCCTAAAACTAAAAAGGGGGCTATACAGCCTCCTACTTTAGTTGATTACAACCCTGGCACTTCTATTAGTGACCAGGGTCGTGGTCATTTATTTAGTCGTATTGCTGAACAATCATATAATCTTAATCAATATGATATAGATAAATATGCTCCTTATGATGTTTATGTTAATCCCGTTGATGACCATGAAAAACTTGATAAAGAACGTGCTGTTAATCAAAGTAATTGGGAACAAGGATTAAGAATGATTGGACAGATTGGTAATGAAATTACTGTTGGTACTGCAATAGGTTTTGCTGATTTAGCTGATGCTTTCTATAATATGATTAGTGATAGTCCTAATGATTATCAATCTGAAATAAGTTCTGAACTTGAATCTTTAAAAGAATCTATTAATGAAAGATTAGCTATATATCGAGAAAATCCTAATGCTGCATTTGATATTGGAGATTTTGCTTGGTGGGCTAGTAATGCTCCTAGTATAGCTAGTTCTTTAACTCTTATGGTTCCTAGTACAGGTCTTGCTAAAGGTGTTTCTTTATTAGGTAAAGGTATAAAGTTTAATAAATTAGCTAATAAAATGGCTAATGCTATTAATATGACACAAAAGAGTAGAGCAATTACTAGTAGAATAGCAGAAGCTACTGCTATTGGAGTTCCTTCTCGTTATCTTGAAAATTATCAAGAAGCTAGACAAACTTATAATGATATTGAAGATTATTCTAAAACTCAACTTGCTAATATGAATGATAAACAAAGAGAAGAGTTTTATAATAATAATCCTAAATATAAAGATATGTCTGATGAAGAAGTAGCTAAAGATATTGCTAAAAATAGTGCTGATGTTACTTTTGCTGAAGATTGGGCTAATGTTCTTTTTGATGTATGGCAAGTTTATAGTTTAAAGAACTTATGGAAAAATGCTTTAAGTGGTAATACAACTAGTTCTAGACTTAGAAATTTAAATACTGCATTTAATAGTAATATTGATGATGCTGCTGCAATTACTAATGCTTTAAGTAATAAAACTACTAAACAAGCTATTACTAGTACATTAAAAGATGTGGGTGATGATATTCTTCATGGTGTTAGAGCTGAATGGACTGAAGGTGTTGAAGAAGCAATTAATTATATAGCTAGTCAAGATGGTTTATATAATGGTAAAAAAGTATTTGATAAAGATATTTCTCAACAAACTATTAAAGATTATCTTCAAGACCCAATGTTATGGGAGCAAGCATTTTGGGGTGCTCTTGGTGGTGTTACTTTTAGTAGTGTTATGAATAAAGCTGGAGAGTTTATTAATAAACGTCTTGATAAAGATTGGACTTCTGCTGAAAAACAAAGAGAAAACGAAATTCTTGGTCGTACTGCTACTTTTCAAGCATATCAAGAAAGACTTAATAGTATTTCTAATGGTAAAAATCCATTTATAACTATTACTGATGAAAACGGTCAACAGGTTAATCCAGATATTATTACTGGTACTGAAGAAGAACTTCGTAGTATAGCTGAAAAAGAATATATGGATAATATTATTATTAATTCTATGAATGCTGGTAATTTAGGACTTCTTGAAAGTTCTATTAATAGTAAAGAATTTAATGATAGTATTACTAATAAACTTGGATTACAACAGCAGGAAAGTATTGAACTTATTAATAGATTTAAAACTGAAATTAATAATCTTAAAAATGAATATAATACTACTTTAAATAAAGTTAATAGACTTGGTGGCGGATTTGAAGTTGGTCGTATTATAGCTACCCAAATGGTTCATGCTCGTAATCGCCAAGAAAATTATAATAATCTTCTTAATTGGGCTAATGATGTTTTAAATCAAGATATTACAAATAATCATATTGAAGATGTTAATATTAATTCTGCAAAGAATGGTATTTATCAGCATATTATTAATAGTATTCAAAGAGATATTAAAACTATTCAAGATAACGCTGCAATTAATAATTCTGTTAAACAAGAACGTATTGCTCAATTAAATGAGCGATTAGATGCTATTAATAAACTTTATATTCCTATTGATATTGAAAATAAAAATGATGTTCAATCAGCTATTCAACTTCAAAAACAATATAATGAAGTATTTAAAGATTTAGCAGAAGTTGTTAATGCTGAGATTAATGTTGAAGTTAATAAAAATCAACTTAATCTATCTGATGATAATATTAAATCTCGTATAACTTATCTTAATAACTTCTTTGATAATAGTCGTAAAAAGATTGTTAATAAAGCTATGGATGATTTACGTAATGCTTATAAACAATATGGTAAAGATTATGTTAATTCTGTTATTAAAGATGCTAATAATGGTAATAAACCTAATATAGATAAAGTTATTAGAGATGCTTATGCTGCACTTGATTTAAGTTCTAAAGGTAATGAACATCTTAAAAATACAATAGAACAATTAGCTGAGATTGCTGAGATTGAAAACGATGTTAATAATACTCCTAAAGAGGAAGAAGTTGCTCCTGTTAATTCTGATGTTAATGAAGTTAATGAAACTAATGTAGATGATACTAACTCATCTCCATCCTCCACGGGGAGTATAGCGGAGCGAAGCGAAGCGGTTCCTAGTGAGCCTACTAATACTGAACAACCTCAATCTCAAACTGAACAACCAATTTCTCAAGAACCTATTAGTACTCCTAAATCTGAAGTTAATAATACTCTTCCAGATGATGATTTTGAACGTGGTCAAATAGGTACTGATTTAGTTTATGAAACTATTGCTGATTTAGAAGATTCTTTAGGACATGAGTCTACTAGTAGTGATTTACTTAATGCTAGACAATCTATTATTGATAAACTTAGTCAAGCTGGATTTGAACAAACAGAAGCTAGTGATATAGTTAATAATATTATTGATGGTCTTACAGGAGGTAGTTTATATAGTTCTGTTCAAGATGATAGTACTAGACGTTTATTACTTAATGCTACTTATGCTACTGTTACAGGTAATGAACGTAATATAGAAGCTATTATGGATGATTTTGCTAATAGTGTTGATAGTGAAGGTAATACTAGAGGTAAAATTGTTAATGGTAAAGTATATCTTAGTATTGGTCAATTAGTTGAATATATAGATAGTGTTACGGGCAATAAAATTATTAAAAATTACTTGTTTAATCAAATAAAAAACTATCTTTACGCCAGCACTAATAATCAAGGTAAATATCGTGCTACTGATGAATCAACTATTAAGAAACTTAATGCTAGACAATTTGTTCAATACGTTGACGGTATTGCTAAAGAACGTCTTGAAAGACTTCAAGTTGAACATACTAATAATGTTAATCTTAAGTATATAGTAGAGAATGAAAATGTTAAAGCATTTACTAGTATTAAGCAAGGTGATTATTTAGAAGCCATATATAATGTTAAACTTAAACGTATTGATATATTTGCTAATGATACAATTATTGGTTATATAGGAGTTCCAAATATTGATAAGTTTGGTAATTATGATATGGTTAATCAAGGTTGGAAATATAATATTCATGCTGAAAATGGTCAAGTTATTTCTCCATTTAAAGATGCTTTAATTAGTATTCTTGACGGTGACAGATTTGACGAAGAATTTATTGGTCATTTATATGAACTTGCCGTTAAAGAAGAAGTTACAAATAAAGAACTTAATACTTTATTTAAAGAATTTGAAGTTAAATATCCTGATATTGTTAAAAACTTTACTACTCCTGTTGCAAGTTTTGATTTAGCTGGACATCTTGTTAATCTTACTAAATATATATTTAATCAGCCTTATGAAAATAGTCATGAAGCTAGTATTAATCGTTGGTTTAATAATCTTCTTAATAGTTATGACCAAGCTATTACAATAGTAAAAGGTGATTTTAAAGGTAAGATTAGAGCTGTTAATGTTAAATATGGAGTTCTTAATACTATTGATGATGCTAATGGCGAATGGAATGATGTACAAGAAACAGTAGTTAATTATAATGAAGATGTTAATAAACTTGGTGTAGTTGTACAAGGTCAAGTATATCTTAATGGAGAAAGTAAACCTACTATTATTGAAAATCTTACTACTAATGGTATGCCTGTTATTAGTATTCCAAGTAGTGATGGTACTTCTCTATATGCTTTTTGTAAACAAGTTCCATTAAATAGTAATCTACTTAAAGGTGATGCTCGACGTATTATTAATTCTATTAAGAATGAAGTTAATAATCTTTGTAGAGATTATATTAGTGGTAAAATAAGTTTTGGTGAACTTAAACAAAGTCTTGGAGATATATTTGGAAATAATAAACTTATTAACGGAGATAGAAATACTGGACTTCAAATTAGTATTAATCCTACTAATATAGGCTTTTATGTTAAAGGTGCACATTTTAATGGTAAAGATTATGCTTTTACTATTAATTCTGATGCTGGTAATTATAAACGTAATATTATTATTAATTCTCCTTATGTTGTTAATAGTGCTTTTAAAATAGGTAAAAGTTATGGTATTAATGCTAATACTATTGATGAATTAGATAATGCTCTTCGTCCTGTTATTGATGAAATGTTTAACTATGCCCAATTTGCTATTAGTAAAGATTTTATTAATGATAGTACAAAAACTAATGATAAAACTAATAAATATATTTATCGTGAAAATAGTAAAACTATTATAAATATTGATGGTAAAACTTATAGTTATAATAGTTATCAAGATTTTATTATTAGTAATGGTTTAGTTAGAACTAAATTAGCTAATACTAATACTAATGAAACTGCTGGTAATTGGCAAATAGATATTCATTCTAAACTCGATATTACTTATGAACTTGAGGGTAGACCCCCCGTGGAGGATGGAGCAATACCTGAACAGCTATCAGAATTCATGTTAGATGATACTCTTAATGCTATTAATTTTAATGCTTTTGAATCTGCTATAACTGCTAAGAATTTAACTCGTGGACTTAAAAAGTATTTTGCTAATGACCAAACTGCTATTGATTATATTAATGCTCTTCAAAAAATTGGTATTTTACCTAAAAATATTCAAGTTGTAGATAGTATTACTGATAATAATGGTAATAAAGTTAATGCTGTTTATCATCGTGATACAGATACTATTGAACTTAATAGTTCTACTATTGCTGGTCAAAGAGTTTATCGAGTTGTTAATATTATACTTCATGAAAGTTTACATAGACAACTTTATACTAAATATAATACTGAACAAGCTATTGCTTTAGTTAAACCTATATATGATAAATTTAAAGCTTGGCTTGATGCTCAAGATGATTCTACTAAAGAAAGACTTAAACCTTATCTGTTTGAGAACTTTAATACAAGTGAAGCTCTTGAAGAATTTCTAGTTGAAAGTATTACTAGTAATGCTCTTATGACTGCACTTAATGAAATTAAATATGATAATAGAAAAGTTAATAAACGTAAGACTTTATTTAGTAAACTTCTTGAAGTTATTGCTGATATGTTAGGTATTAAGATTAATGAAGATAGTTTATTAGCTGCTGCTAGAGATGCTTATAAAGCTATTAAAAAAATGCCTAAAGAAAGTAATCAAGAGGCTATTCAAGGAACTTTTCAGTTTGAAGAAGAAACTGCTAATACAGAACAAACTGAAAATCCTAATGAAGATAACAGTCAAGATTATAATTATAATAATGATAATCTTAATGATGGACTTGATATGTTTAGTAGTGTTGATGATAATATAGTGCTGAATATGGCTGAATTAACTAGCCGTTTACCAATAGACCAACAGCCCGAATTTGCCACTTTGCTTGACACAGGGCGCATCAGTTTTAGCTGTATGTAGAATTAATCGAGTAAAGATAAAAGTCGCTTAAAACGAAAGAAAACAGCCTCTATGACGATGTAATAAAATTTTACTTTACATTAGTCATAGAGGTATTACTATTAATGAATTTAAACTTAAATATAAACTTATGAGTTGTGGAAATATTAAACTTGTAGGATATAATAATCTTAATAACATTATTATTAAAGAACATGGTTCTAATAATGCAGATTATTATAGTCTTATAGCTATGGTTGAAGACCCAATTTTTAAAAAGATTGTAGCTGATAAAGGTATTAATGTTAAAACTTCTGGAAGACAAGCTTATAATGCTCTTCTTGAAGCTAGAGCTATTAAACTCCGTAATATGGATGATATAGCTTCTGTTGCTGAAAAAGAAGAACGTGGTTTGTTTAGTACAATTAAAGCTAGAGATACAGCTATTACTTATATGGCTGATATTATGAATAAACTTAGTTTTAATTTTTTATATAATGGTGCTCCATTAAATTTTAATGAAATTAAAAAACGTACTAATGAAACTGTTATTAATGCTGGACTTAAACGTGCTAAGAAATTAGCCGGAAGTGATGAAGCTAAAAATAATGAACTTAATAGCTTTATTAATAATCCAAATCCTGCTATTAAAATTAATGGTCTTGGAGCATTTCTTCGTAAATATGGTGATGCTCAAGATTTTAATTATGGAGCATTACTTCGTTCTTTAACTAATACTGAATTTAATGAAGCTCTTTTTAATAATAAAAATGTAGCTAAACTTATTAAACGAGATGAATTATATCAAACTACTGATTATGAAGAATTAGGCGGTTATCTTGATGAAACTTCTACTGAAGGTGATGAAAATAGTATAGATGATGGTATTGATTTAATGACTCAACTTTGGAATTTAAGTATTGGCGAAGTTAAAGATTTTAATAAACACGTAGAAGAAATTATTAAATATCATCTTGCAAGTTTACCTAAACTTACTGCTGCTTCTCAACTTGATAATGGAAGTTATCCTTTTGATACTAATAACGAATTAGGTGTTGTTACTTTTTCTGATGCTAATTATTTATCTAAAATATTATATGCTAGTGCTGATACTAGTAATGTAGATAATTTTATAGCTAGTCTTAAACGTATATCTGAAACTATTCCAAATTGTGAATGTTTAATTCAATTACATGATTTACTTAGCAAAAATAAAGTATTTGCTAATAAATATATGATGGTGTTTAATAAACCTATTATATCTAAAATTGAAACTTATATTCAAACTGATTCTAATGGTAATAGTTATGTTCGTGCTCGTGTAACTAATCCTAATACTGATTCTCGTACTATTTTACAGAATACTTTTTATAATAATGTTAAGAATAATATTATTACTAATCGTGTTCCTACTGCTCGTGAAAAGTTTCGTATATATGATAGATATAAAAATACTCCTCATGCTAATCTTTATTTATATGATGCTTTTAAAGAAATATTTCCAGATATTAATCAAGCTAGTTTTAATTTAGCTATTGCTAAGATTGGTCGTGTAGCTATGGCTAATAATCTTATTAATTTTGCCAATGTTATTAATCGTACAGTTGAAAACTATAATAAATATGTAGAAGCACTTAAAAAGGATAAAGGAACTAAAATGCCTGATAGTTTTATTAATAGAGGTGATACTTCTATTATATATCAAATGGCTGATGTTTTTAAAGATATTATTTATATTCCTGTTGAACTTAATTCTCGTAATCCTGAAGGTAATTTAAGTTCTGATGTTATTAATAGAAGTTTTATTACTAATATTGCTAAAATTATTAATGATGATAAATCTACTGTTGAAGAGCAAAACGCTATGGTTGAAGCTTATGCTAAACAAAAGTTTGCTAGTCATCAATATGATTATAGTAATTTACTTCTTGAACATAGGGATAGTAATGGTAATATAATTAATTATGGATTGTTTAGAAGAGTTGGAAATGGAACTCCTAAACTTACTGAATATGCTCGTAGTATGTTTAAAACTTCTCTTCTTAATGGTATTAGTGAATTAGATAATAATAATAATGACTTATATCGTAGTATGAGTGACGGTGATTATTTAATTACTGCTATGGGATTATTTATGACTGATATTAATAATTCTGAAACTCCTACTGCTAATTATTTACTTCCTATACCTAGTGATGCTCCTAAAAACTTTACTATTACTGCTCCTAGATATAGTCTTGCTGGATTACGTAGTCAACTAGAAGATGGAACTAAAATTATAAATAGAGAACATCCATTATTTAAACAGTATTATAATATAGCTATTCAAGAACTTACTAATATGGCTCAAGCTGTTAATGTAATGTTTAAAACTAATGCTAATGGTAATCCTGTTTTAACTAATGGAGATTTTGAATTTAGTGATACTTATAATAATAAACCTGAACATTTTTATAATCAATATCATAAAGATGGAAAAGGTAATGTATTTACTACTAAAGATGGGCATAAAGTTTTAGCTGGTAGAGTATTTAGTTTTAAACGTTTAATTAGTAAAATTACTCCTAATAGTAATGGAGTATTTAATGAACTAATTGGGTATGGTAAGACTATTGACATCCTCTACGGGGGGTCTACACGTGGACTTAGCTATGTTAATAATCAAGTAGTTCTTAATGGAGAACAACGTGTTGCTCTTGAAGATGCTGTTGTTGATTGGTTAAATGAATATATAACTAATGGTTATAAAGAACTTAAAAATAAATATGGTACATTTATTGATGATAGGATTAATAATGAATCTTTAGCTGAATTTCTAGTTAATGATTATCTTGTTAGAGATAGTATGTACGATATGTATGGTGGTGACCAAAGTTTTTATAAGAATGGTCAAGCTATTCTAAAACGTATTAAAGAAGTACAAGCTAGTGGTAATCCTTTTGGTAATACTGATTTTACTAAAAATGATTTAGATATAGCTACTGATTTATATGATATAACTATCAAAGGTAATGCTGTTACTGTTCCTTATACTGTTAATGGAGTTACTAAACGTAAAAAAGTAGTTCTTCAAGATAAATTTAGAGGTGTTACTATTTATAATACTTTTAAAGCTTCTGATAAAGTTGTTATTGATAGACTTGATAATCAACTTAAAAAAGCTGGACTTGATAAAAAAGACAGAGAAAGAATACTAGAACCATTTAAAGGCGGTGTTAATGCTAATGATGCTCAATCTTATATTACTCTTGAAGAATGGATTCGTCGTATTACTGCTGCTGGTGAATTAGATAAATATGCTGGACTTATTCAAAGTCTTACAGATGATACTCCAATAGATAAAATTGATTGGACTAAATTTGCTAATAAAGTTCAAATTCAAAAGAATTTCTATTATGATTTATATTATGATACTACTGTTGGTATTGAAGTTCCTAGACAAGTAAAGAATGCTGAGTTTGTTCTTATTCCTAAACTTATTAAAGGAACAGAACTTGAAAAAGTCTATAATATAATGACTAATAGAGATATTCATCAAATTAATACTGTTGAAACTGTTAAAGTTGCACAACATAACAGAATGACACTTTGGAATAATAATGGTGTTTTAACTGATGAAGCACTTAAAGAATTTGATGATAAAGTATTTGAAAATTCTGAATTATTTAGTTATAATTATCTTTATCGCCAACAAGAAGTTCCTCAACATATGGTTGATGCTAGTAATAAAGCTGCTATTCAGATTATGAAGAAAATGCTTGATAATCTTCCTAATCGAACTGAACTTAATGAACTTAAAGATAAAGTATTTAATAATTATGTAGCTAATATTAGAAATAGTTTTGAAAAAACTTGTGCTGAACTTGGTATTGGATTAGATGATAATGGTCATATTGATTTAAATTCTAATGGTACTATTAAAAATCTTAATCGTTTTGTATTTTTTGATAGATTTAAAGAAAATGCTCAACAACAAGGAGTTGAAAAAGCTCTTCTTGAGTTTTTCGATTTAGATAGTGCTGGATTTAATAATCTTCCTTTATTCTTATCTAATATTAATAGTAAACTTGAAAGTATTGCTAATAGTTATTTTAATACTAATATTACTAGACAACTTATTAGTGGATGGCATGCTGCTCAGCTATCTGACTTTGGATTTAAAGTTGATAAACAAACTCAAACAGATAGTAAACTTCAATATAAAAAGATTGGAGAAGTTGATGGTACTCCTGTTTATTATACTGAAATTAAACTTCCTAGATGGAGTAGTAAACTTAAAGGATTAAATATTGAACAAGTTCCTGATAGCTTACGTACTATGATTGGTTATCGTATTCCTACTGAAGGTAAGCAATCTATATGTATTATGTATGTTAAAGAGTTTCTTCCAGATGCTTATGGTAGTACTGTTGTTGTTCCTGATGAATGGGTTACTCAAACTGGTTCTGACTTTGATGTTGATAGTGTTTATGGTATGTCTAAAACATTTAATCTTGTTAAAGGTATTCCAACTGAAATTACTCATGCTAGATATACTAAAGATGAAGTAGGGTATATTAATTATGTTAAAGATAATGTAGATAAAGCTAGTCGTAAAATTCTTGGTAAGACTTATAATAAACAAGGTAATATTAGAGCTTCTTTAAAAAATAGCGAAGATGCTATTAATGCTACTCTTGAAGGTTATAATGGTAATCTTAAAGTTGTTGAAAAAATTGCTAATGATGGTGGGCTTAAGTCTTACGAATCATACTTGAAACTCCCCGTGGAGGATACAAGTAGTCAAGCTGCTAGAACTAATGCTATTATTCAATCATTTATTGATATACTTAATAATCCTGCTGCATTTGAAGAAAATACTACTACTTCTAATTTTGAAAATATCAAAGAAGCTAATGAAACTTATGCAGAAATAGTTGGTGCTAATAAAACAACTGTTGCTCCTAGTGATTTTTTTACTCAACTTGATTGGTTTGATGCTGCTACTTCTGGTATTAAACTTAAAGGTATCAGTGTTAATCGAGATACTTTTATGAGTATTGGAAATGTTACTAAAGCTAATCATAGTGAAGGTATTAAAGTTATGTACACTACTGATGTGATTAGTGAGCAAGAAGCTGTTAATAGATATGGTAAAGAAAATGTTGAAACTATTGGTAATAAACATATTCGTATTACTCATAAGAATTTTGGTTGGTCTGGAGATGATAAGAATGTTGATGGCTATTTGATTAATCCTTATAGTTCTCAGACTACTGCTCATATTCTTGATGTTATGAAAGAGGGGGCTATACATAATGAAAATACTTATACGTTTAATGCTTTCAAAACTATTGTTGACTTTGGAAGTAATTATGATACTGCTATTGGATTTATGTGGCAACCTGCTATTGATATACTAGTTCGTAAATGGAAAGAAACCAATAGTGTTCTTGCAGAAGGTACTAAAAATCCGCTTACTGAAGCTATTAGAGAAGTTGCTCATAATCTTGGTTTTGGTGAAAAAGTTAATTTTGCTGGACGTAAAAAGCTAATTGATATTATTAATGAAAGTTATGGTGAAACTTTCAAGAAATTATTCAATTTAAGCGTTTCTGACGCATTTTCATCACCAGACCTTATATTTTCATCAGACGCATATAAATCTCGTCTTAGAGGGGAAATGAATGGCGTTCAGCAGGCTTTATTTGACCTTTATGTTCTAGCACAATTCAATCGGTTAAACTCAATCGGGCAGGATATAAGTAATAATCTTAATATTCTTAGTGCTGATAAATATGGTGCTAAACAAAGTTTTTATGCTAGTGATAAAGTATTTAGAGATGCTAGAACTGTTATTGAAAATAGTAATATTTATGCTCTATCCTCTACGGGGGGTCAAACCTTGTTGTTAGAGAGTGTATTTCCTGATATTAGTGGTGGAATAAATGCATTTATTAAATCTGATATATCTAAAAGTAGTTATCCTAGTTTAGCTGCATTTTTACAAATGAGTACTGCTCTTAGTGTTAAAGCTACTCAACAAGTATTTGAAACTGCTAATCCTGTATTTATTGATTATGTATATAGAATAGCAGAATGGACTAAAGGTGGAATAATGACTGAAAAGTTATATAATGATTATAAAGATTATCTTATTAATAAATTAGAAGTAGGTAATAATGGTAGTTCTTATCTTAATTTACCTGTTACTGTTGTTAATGGTGATTTTGTTCATCCTAAATATATTAAAGAATACGGTACTGGTCAATCTAGAGCTTTAGAAGTTGGACGAGTTAGTGGTACATTAGTTAATATTAAAACTGATGATGCTGTAGTTAAAAATATATTTGAACCTACACAAACTGAAATTGATGTATTTGCTAGACTTACTCCTGCTCAGAAAGTTGATTGGATTAAACGTAATTTTAGTCAAGATGGTAGTGTATTTGAACATATTGAAATAGTTGCTAATGATGAAAGAAATAATCGTCGTAATGTAAATATTCAATATATTAATTACATACAAGGTGATATTACTAATGATGAAGCCCATAGATTGTTTGATAGAGCTTGGAATCATCCCAATCCTCTTATTAAACTTACAGCTCTTGATTTAGTTAAATATGCTTTTATTGTTGAAGGTCATAAATTTAGAACTAGAAATATTAGTAGACTTATAAGTAATACTCCCCTTAGAGGATTGAGCGATAATGGAATAGCTATTGGAGATATAGCTATGAAAGGTATTAATAGTTATGGTTTTGTTGATAAAGATAATGTTGAAGATATAATTGGTTTTATTCGTAAGAATTATAATAGTTTTAATTGTCCTAGTTATACATTTAAAAGACTTACTAATAATAAAATTAATTATAGTCTAAAAAGAAGTGGTATTATTACTTTTAATAGTCAAGAAAATCTTGATAATGTAGGAATAATAAGAAATGGAGATGCTGTTAATGTTATTAGAATTAATAGAAATTTATATATTAAAGGAACTTATGATGGAACTTTAGCTTATTATCCTATTGATAGACTTGAATCATTTGAAACTTATAATAGTATTGAGCCTAGTATTATAGCTAATAATAATATTCATAAACCGTTAGCCGTTCTTCTTTATAAAGGTCTTACTCAACAAGAAAAAAGAGATAAATTTATTGATAGTATTAAAGACAATATTAATGAAGCTGTAAATAAAGGTTATAAAGAAGTTCCTGAACTATATAGTAAATATATATCTGATGAGTATTTCCAGCCTTTTATGAATACTCCTTTTGAGAATAATACTATATATACTATTAATGATAAATTTTATCTTAATATTAATGGAACTACTGCTATTAATTTAAGTGATGATTTACAGCAATATAAAGCTAAATATCCTAATATTGAAGATAGTAAACTTGGATTGTTTATTGAAATTAATGAAAATGAAATAAATAGAGTTACTAGTAATACTGATAGATATAGTAGTGTTGATGACCAAACTCCTATTGGTAGATTTGCTAAAAATGCTAGTTTAGTTATTTCACGTGCTGTTCGTCATGGACAACCTGCTGCTCAAAATGTATTAAACGCTCTTAATAATGCTGAAATTAATTATCTTGATAGTAGTAGTCTTTCTGATAATTCTGAATTTTCATTATCAGTTATAGCTAATTATATAGATGTTGAAGCTAATAATATTCTTAATGATATTAATCGTTTTATTAAAATTGATGGTATCGATAAACCTATTAATGATAAAGATGTTATTGGTAAAGTTCTTAAAGATGAACAACTTCAAAATCGTTTCTTAGATGTTATTCTTAGCGCTAATACATTTAAGAATAAATACAAACTTATTAGCGAAATTGATATTGATAGTACAAATCTTAATGATAAAACTAAAGAGAATATTAGAAAGATTCAAAAATTAGTTAATCAAGTTGATTCTAATACTACTGTACATTCTGCTAGAAAAGATTGGTTTGAAAGATGGATTCAATTACGTACTACTAATCCTAATTATATAAGTGGTCTTATGAAAGAATTTGATGCTTATGGTGATACTGGATTTATGGATTATTGGATACAAGATATTCGTGCTAATCGTAACTTTGTATTGCAGAATATACTTAAAGATGTAATGGGTACTGTTGAAGAAGGTCGTCTTAATGGTATTAAAGAATCTAATGACTTTAGAAATTATCTTAAAGAACTTAAATCTAGAGCTGCTAAAGATGGTAAATCTGTTAGTCTTGATAGTATTATTGATGATGATGGTAGATTAATTCAATCTAATAATCCTGTTTGGGAAGAAAAGATGAAGAAATATAGAGATGCCGCTATTGAAGCTGAACAAAAATTTGGTATAAATAGTGTTGAACATCTTATTGCTTTATCTAATAAAGCTAAATTTATTGATATGACTACTATTCATCAACTTAAACCTATTACAGTTCAAGATGAAGATGGTAATAATGTTACTATTGAATATTCTACTTATATTATAAATCTTGAAAGAAGTTTATTAGGACTTAAAAAAGGAGATAATGGTATTCCTAAAGAATTTGCTGAATATAAAAGACTTAATAGTAGAATACGAGATATTTTAAGTCAAGCGACTGATAATGTTACTACGCAAAGTCAAGATGAAGAACTTGGACGTATATACACTCAAATGGATAGTCTTACTAGTCTTTACGATGAAGATGTTAATAAAAAAATTGGTCATGATTTAAATGTAGCTGAAAGACTTCGTGCTTATCAAACTAATATTCGTAAAATTAAAGAAATGTTCTATGATAAGCAAGCTAAAGAAGGGTTTGATTCTAAACTTAAAGAACAACTTTCTATTATTAGTAAATATGAAAGTCAACGTGATGCTAATGGTAATCTTCTTATTAGTATGGAAGAACTTATGAAAGTTCCTGAATATCGTGAAGCTAAAGAATGGATTCGTAAGAATACTAGATATATTCTTGATATTAAAGATATAGAAGATTTAAATTGGGCGTTTGAAGAACTTAAAGACGCTAATAAAGGTAATAGTGTTCTTAATCTTGCTATTAGAGAATTTCAAGCTAAAGATGAATTTAATGTAGTTGATGGACGTAAGATACCTGAAGAACGTGCAGCTCTTATAAAAGCTGAAACAGTTAGAAAATATAAATATACTAAAGGTAATGGTATGCCTTATGTTGGTATTATTCGTTCTGCTGAAGATGAATTAAGAATTTATCGTGCTGATTTTTATAATTATCTTACTGGTAATAAATCTAAAAGTGAAGAAGAAATTAATGTAGGAGAAGCTATTAATAAAATACTTGAAAAATATTTTGATAATGCTACTAGAACTCTTAATACTGCTGATATTAGTCAAGAAGATTTAGAACAACTCAAGACTGGTTTTGAAGTATTTAATGAAATTACTAGAGGTGAAAAGAGTACTGATAAAGATAAAGCAAAACGTGTTGCTGAATTTATTGAAAGTGAATGTGATGTTACTTATAATTGGAAACAATATGAACTTGATAAAAATAGAGCTTTTGCTAAAGGTAAAAAGTATTATGATAAATGGCTAGAAGTATTTAGTGAACAAGTTGAAGAAAATGGAACTATTGCAGAAAGACCTAATCGAACTATTTATGGTATTATTAAACCTAAAGATTTAGATAAATGGACTGATATTGATAGAACCGCTGCAATTAATATTCTTCAAAAGAGAACTAGAGAAACTACTACTCAATATTACTATATAAAAGAAAAAGAAGTTCTTGATAAATATGGTATTGATAGTGTTGAATATAAACAATGGTATAGAGATAATCATTATTTTGACCCATATACTCGTACTATTAAACCTATTCGTATTTGGACTACTATGCAAATGATTAAAGATGATGGTTCAGCTGTTGTTGGTAATTATGAACCACGTATTAATCAAATGCATATTACTCCTAAAGAAGAACTTGTTAATCCAGAATATAGTAGTTTTGTTAATAAGTACAAAGTAGGAACAGGATATGATAATCCTAATTATACTAGTCTTAATGAGTATCAACTTGAACTTATGAATAAAGTAAATGAACTTATGAAAAAGTATTGTTTTACTAATAGTAATAAGCGATATGTTGATATGGGTTATCTTCCAGCTTTGCCTAAATCTAAAGATATGACTGTTAAAGATTACTTTGAGCAAGCTCTTAGTTTTCTTGGTTGGACAGCTAATGTTCCTAATAATACTAGTTGGAGAAATAATGAAGATTTAACTTTTGATAAAGATTATGATATTCCTAATCCTAGATTAACTCAATTAGTTAATAAAGATACTCAACAGCTTCCTACTATACCTAAATTTAAAGAGTCCAATGAAAGTGATGAAGAATTTAGTAAACGTAAAGCTGCCGCTATTAAAGCTAGAGATGAAATTATTGAAAAGAATAATAAGATTCATAATGATATTCTTAATCGTAATTGGGAAGAAGTATTTAATAGTTTCTTAATTGAAAGTAATAGATATAATGCTATTAAAACAGTTAAAAATCTTCTTTATACTGCTGACCAAATTATTACTAGTAATACTGCTTATGATATAAATTATAAAGGTAGTATAAGTGAAAATAGAGAAGCTAGTGCTGGTGGTGAAATTGAATATAAACAAGAAAAACAAACTAGAACTAGTGAACATCTTAGAAGTTTTATTCGTCGTCTTGTATTTGAACAATATAAAGATAATAAAACTCCTACTCTAGTTAAACTAGGTTCTCTTGCTCAAAATATTGCTGGTAGTAAATATATGATGATGAATATAACTGGTGGTATTGCTAACGTTCTTACTGGTTCTAGTAATATATTTATGGAACGAGCCGCTGGTGAATATATTAATCTTAAAGATTGGGAAGCTGGTAAATCTGAATGGATTAAAGGAACTGTTAGTTATATGGCTAATATGTATAGTGAAAATAGTAGTACACTTCAAGATGCTATTATTAAACTTAGTCATGTAGTTGATTTTGATAGAGTAACTGAAGTTAGTACTGCTGAAGGTCTTAAAGAAAATATTCGTAGAGTTCGTGGATTACTATTTAGTCCTCAATCTGTTGGTGAACATTATATGCAAAATGTTATGTTATTTGCTATGCTTAAATCTCATAGACTTGTCGATAATGGTAGAGGTGGTTATGATATAATGAGTAAAGAAATGTATCATCGTAAAGCTGAACAAGATGCTCTTATGTCTGTAATAAATACTCCCCGTGGAGGAGAGAACCAAGCTCTACTTGAACAATTCAATAAGTTCATGGATGATGCTAAAGCTGATAATAAAAAACGAGCTAAATATAATCTATTTAAAGCTAATCCTATATTCGATTTTGTCAAGACTTATCTTAATGAAGAACAACAAAGAGAATATATAGCTAAACGTAAAGAACTTATTAAAGATATTGATAAAGAGTTTGCTGAACTTCCAGATATTTATAATCAATTTGAACTTAAAGATGGAATTGCTCAAATAAAACCTGATAGTAAACTTACTCTTAAAGAATATGCTAAATTTATTGATAAAGTTCGTGAAGTAAATAAAAAAGTTCATGGTGTTTATGATAAACTTGGTTCTGCTAATATTGAACAACATTGGTGGGGTGGTATGGTTATGCAATATCATAAACATCTTTATCCAGGTTTTAAGAAACGTTATCGTTGGAATGGTTATTATAATGAAACTTTAGGTACTATTGAAAAAGGTAGTTATACTAGTCTTTATGATTATTTGACTATTCCATTTAAAGAAACTAACATAGGAGAAATTAATAATGTAAGTGATGTTCTTAAAGCATTCCAAACTTATGGTAAGAATTTACTTTCATTTGCTGTTAATTTCAAACTTAATTATGAACTTCTTCCTGAACATGAAAAAGCAAATATTAGACGTAATTTAGGTGATTTACTTTATGTAGGAGCTGCTATTATTGGAGCAATTGCTATAACTGGTATTGGAGGTGATGATGATGAAGGTATTATGTATAATCTTATGCTTTATCATGCTGACCGTCTTGCTTCTGAAGCTGCTTCATTTACTCCATTTGGTGCTTATGCTGAAGGTAAAAAGCTATGGTCTAGTCCTGTTGCTATTGGACAAACTATTAATGACTTACTTGGTACTACTGCTATGGCTGCTAGATTCCTTATTGAAGAAGATTTTACTGAGGAATATACTACTGGTAGATATAAAGGTATGAATAAGTTTGAAGTTATGGCTGTTCGTAATATACCTGTTGTTCGTAGTATTAATCGAGTTCTTGATTTACCTAATAATAATAGTTATTATAAATTTGATGAAAATATACTTAGTATTGTACCTTATAAAGGTATAGCTAAAGATATATTTGAATAAGCTAGACTTGAACCTAGTAAAAAAATAAGGGCTTGCCTATGGTATCATTACCTAGACAAGCCCTATTTTATTTAATAACATAACAACCTTTAATAATATTATTATGTTTATCTTTATAATTACTAATAAATCCTTTTCTAGTTTCTATAACTTTTCTACGAGCTATAAGTTTACTAAGTTTAGTATTAAATTCCATAATATTATCTTAATTAAAACTATCATCATTGTTACCAATAACACACATAAGAATAACAAAAACTATAATACCAATAACAAATAGTTTTCCACTATACTTATCCATAGCTTCACTATCACTAATATTATTAGCAACAGCTAATAATTTAACACCACCAAATATAATTCCAAGAAGAACAATAAATGCAACCATAATTATAATATATTTAAGTTTAACAATAAGATAAAAATAAACCCCAGTAGTAAGACTAGCTTAGCTACCGAGGTTTCAGTCATGCCAACGACTATAAGTTTAAGGGTTAGTAGAACGCTCCGCTTCGCTACGCTCAACTCCCCGTGGAGGATGAAATAGACTAGTATTCATTCAATCAATATAATCATTATCATTAATAACTATACTAATATTACTAGCACAACTACCATTCCATCCTCCACGGGGAGTATAGCGAAGAGTGCGTAGCACTCGTAGCGGTTCCAAGCTAATCATTAAATTTAATAAAGCCAGCTCTATTAGAGCCAGCTTTAAGTATAACATATAAACCATTAGCATTAATACTATTTACTTCTTTAGTCCATATTTAGCCCATTGAAGAACAAATCCAAGACCTTCCCAAATTTTATCTTCAGCTTTAATTCGAGCATAATTAGAACCAACATTTAAATCAAAGTTTTCAGGTTTTACACAAGCTGCTTGACCATGAACTTCAAATCCAGTAAGACAAGTAAGAGTAGTATTAGTTGTTTTAGTACCAACTTTTACATTTTCAATATCTTTAATAAATCTCTTAATATCATTCTCTTTAAGAACATCTCCAGCAGGGTCTTCAAGTTTATCTATAAGTTCTTTAACTGTCATAGCTTATTCTTTTTCAAGTTTATTAATAATATCTTTAATATAATCACTAGGAAAACTTCCTTCAAGTCGAGCTAATTCTTTTCTTTTATAATAATTATCGACTTTAGTAATAACAGTAGTAGGAAATTTAGTAATTTCTTTTCTTAGAATATCATCTAGATTTGTATTACGAATATTAAGAGTAATATCACAATTAGCTTCATTAATAGCATCAGTTATATTTTTAATTGCTATTTTACAAGCGTCACAACTATCTCTAGTAAAACAATCAATACGTATCATAACACAATAGCATTATTTTTAACAGCTTCTTTAATAGTATTAGGAACTCTAAGAAGAATATTCTTAATCATTTCAGTAGTAAGACTATCAGAATATACATAAGTAGCATAAGTTCTCCAACTATCTTTAATTACAACAGCAAACTTATTCGGATTATCAACATTAGTTTGAATATATTCTACTTTAGTATTTTGATATTTCCACATCCAAGCAATAGCATCAGCGCATTTAGCACGAGTTATACAATCATGTTCATCAATAAACGCTTCAACAAATATATTATTTGTTTGTCTTGTAGGTTCATCTCCAGTAAGATAATTAATATCATTACGAAGTTCTTCCCAAGTAACAGAATTACTATATCGTTTATATTCTGTATCATCTCGATATATAATACAAGTAGGATATTCAGTAATATTTTTACCTGCAACAGCCTTTTCAAGTATCATATCTTCAAGAATAAGATGGTCAGGAAGATTTTTAAAATTACATTGAACATTAGTACCAAATAAAGCTATATCAATAGCTTCTCTCATAGCTTCTGTTTTATCTTTATCAGTACTTTTATAATAAAATTCAATTTTAACCATAGTATTCGTATAATATAATGAGAATTTATAAAATTAGCTATTTTAAAGCCCCACATTGAATGATAATCATATCGTGATAGATTAATCACAATGATAATTAAAATTCAATGTAGGGCAAAAGAACTGTATCTATGACTGTCCTAACAACTTGCGAAGATATTTTCTAATAGTGTAATCGCTTTGCACACCACGTAAAATATCACCATCGCAATAAGCAGTAGGAGCATCACTAATACCAGCACTACGCGCTTCTTGTCTACCAGTATCAGTATATAGATTATACCTAATAAGATTAAACCTACCGGCAAACTCAGGTAGAGCAAGAGCTTTGTGAAGCCTTTCTTCAAAAAGTTTACTAACATTACAATCAGGTAAATAAAACAAGATTAACTTTTTCATAGATAAACTTCATTACCTTCAATTTTAGCATCACTAAAATGACTTTTAAAACTTTCAACACTTCTACACCATAAAGGTTCAAGTCCATCAACTTTATAAATAACAGCAGGAATCCATTCACCTGTATCTGGATGTTTCATTTTAGTAATACTAATAATTATATATTCATTAGACGTTTTATTATGAATATAACGAGCACCAACTTTAAGCTTTAGCTGCTCCTCCTGTTCCTTCTCCAAATCCTTTGTTTCCACGTTCACTTTCTCCTAATTCTTCAATAGATTCAACTTCTTTCCAACTAATTCTTTCAGCACTATTAATAATTAATTGACAACATCTATCTTTACCATCACAATTATATGGTGGAGTAGAAACTTTAGCAAGTATGTTAGTCATTGTAGTTCTAACATTATTAAGTTTAAGTCTAGCATTACCAACCATACTATCAGGTAAATGCATATGTTCTCTCAACTTATCAACTACTTCAACAAGAGTAGATACAGCATGAACTAAATCTCTAGAAGTACGATTCTTAAAAATAATAAGAAGTTCTCCACGATAACCATAGTCTAAAGTACCAGGAGCATTAGGCATATAAAAGTCAGATTTAGTAAGATTACTTCTAGGACGTAAAGACATTTCATTAGGTTCACCATTAGCATCATCTCCAATATTAAATGCTAAACCTGTATGATAGATAAATCTATCTTTATCTACATCATGCTCACAAAGAATAGGATAAACATCCATACAAGCATCACCTTCTTTACCATAAGCAGGCAGAATAGGTTGAACATTACAATACTGTTCTACATCTACAACATCTCCACTAAGAAGTTGAATTTCTTTTAGCTTAAATACTTTTATTTCCATATATAATTAAATTAATAAATTAAAGAGCTTCTGCAAGAGCAAAAGCATTTTCTATTTTTCTTGATTTATCACCATAACAAATACTATCAAATCGCTTAGTACCTTCAATATTATCTATATTAGAATAATATCCACTAATAGCATTAACTGCGCCCCAAGCTGTACCAATAATATCTCTTTGACCTGGACCATCAAAATAATAACCATAAGTATCAGAAATAACATTCATTTTTCTACTACTTATTTTACTATCAGTTAAAGCTAAACCATTACGATAAGCAATATCTTTAATAGTATGACCTGTATCTTTTAGACGTTGAATTTCATCACTAGTAAGAAGATTTTCTCCAATAAATTGAATTACATCTTCATCAGTAACTTTAATATCAGCAAGCAAATTACAATATTGAGCAAATTCTTCAGATTTAATTTTACTAATTCCAAGTATTTCTTGTGCAACAGAAATCTTATTATGAACACTAGTTGTATGTCGAAAACTAACATAATTACTACTAGTACGAATAGCAGCATTAAGAGTATTTTGACAAATAACTCTAATAGGAGTAAATAAAATCTTAACTCCACTACTACCATCATGAGTATTAGTAAATACTAGATAATTTTCAACAGGGTCACCTTTAACAAGAATATTATTAGGAAGTTTAGCACTTACAAATATTCTTTCACCATTTCCCCAAAATCCAGCAGTTTGCCAAATAGCAGAATTTTTACCAATAGCGTCATCAAAGAAATTAAAAGCATCATTGTTTTGTACAATAGTATATTTACTTTTAACAACACCTAAAGGAATATTGTAATCAGTACGATAGGTAGCAAAGGCGTTATCACACTTACGATAAATGTCAGTACCAAAAACATGAGCGCCTTCTTTTTGTTCTTTAATAATTCGGTCAAGTTCTTCATCAGTTCCAGTAAGTTTAATAGGCATTTTACCAACTAGTTCACATTTAGCTACATTAAAATTAAGTCCAGCTTTAAGCATAACTTCTTTAGCAGTAGCACAATCTGATACATCAATAGCACCAGAATAAGCCCAAGGTTTACCTTTTACTTTATACATATTATTTATGACTTATACGTAACATAACACTTTCAATATCTCTAACAGCTTGGTCTTTATTAACACCATAAGTATCCATATACCATTTTATTAATTCTTTTACTTTTTCTTCTAGTTCCATAATTAGCAAGATTAGTAGTGTTGACTCCCCGTGGAGGATGAACTTAATTCTGTCCTCTACGGGGAGTATAACCAAATTATTTAATAATAAGACTAGTATTTTCAACAAGTTTAGCTATACTAATATCTCTACCATCATTAAGAATATTCTTCATAGTAGTTTTATTAACACTGCTGCTTCTAGTCATTTCATGTTGATGATTAAAGAAAGTATTAAGTAAATCAAAATTAATTTTATTAGCTAAATCACCAACAGGTTTTTCAATCTCAAATTTAACTTTAATACAATCTAAATCATCAAGAGTAAAATAACCTCCAGTTTCTTCTCTAAGTCTAGCAGATTGTTCAGGATATCTTTCAGTAAATTTATCATTAATTTGTTCAAGAAGAACATCTCTACTAAATGAGAAATTACTATCAATCATATCATTATCCCAAAGAGATTGTAAATGTTCAAGAACTAAATCAATAAATATTTGATTAAGATTTTCATCAATCTCAACACATTTACTGTTCTTAGTATAGAGTTTACTATCAACTAAATTAATAACTTTATTACCAGACTTACCTAAATCTCCATAAGCAATAACAGCATCAAGCATAACACCTTTAAGTCTTTCAGCATTGTTTTCTTTAGTTTTACGAAGAACAGCTAATCGTTGCTCTTCTTTTTTACAAGATTCAGCTTCAAGATTAAACATAGTATATGCTTTACGGTAACTATCAAGTTTAGATTTAAGATTATCTTGTGTAATAGCAAGGCGTTCTTCAAGTTCAGGAGTTAATTCACCTCCATTTTCTTCTAACTCAAGAAATATATCCTCAAGTTCAGCAGTAATATTATAAATATTTGCCATTATTTTCTACGTTTAGGTATATTATAAGCAGAACGATAATAAGGATTTAAATAACCAAATAAATGAGTATAATCACTAGCAGTCATTTTACCTGTATTAGTTCTATATTTATAAATAGCTTCAGTATATTTCTTCCATAGTTTTTTTACTAAACCAAGATTACCAACAAATCCACCATTTTCAAATACAAAGGCTTCTGTATTTTTAGTAGTTCTAAAACGGTTATTAAAACTATAAAATCTTCTTCCCATAACTTTAATATTTAAATAGTTAATAATTTATTAATTATGTCTCATTTCTTCATACGCTTTATCTTCAAGTTCAACAGTAACATCTTCAAGACGAATACCTTTTAAACAAATTACTTTAAGAACAACAATATTACATAAAAGACCATAGCAAAGATAATTATTAAACATGAAAATGTTTAAGTTTATCAATCTCTGAAGTCATATCCAAGTTCCATTAAATTATTTCTAATCATACCAGCTATAATAATACAATTAGGATGAGGAGTACCAGTAGTACCATAATAACGTAAATCAATAATATGACGCCATTCTCTTACGGAATATGTATAAATACATCTAGTAGCAGTATCAAGAGGAAGTTTACCACGAGCATCTTGACGATGAATTTTATATTTATCTACAAGAATTTTATATTCTTCAAAATCTCTTTTACATCCATTAAGATAAACATTTATAGCTTCATTTAAATCAGCATTTATAGCTTCATTTAAAGTAATATTATTATCATTATTAAATAATTCAGCTTCTTCTTTGCTTATCCAATGAGGTCTACAAATACTTCCATCTTCATAAACATATCTAGTTGATTTTTCAGCAATACTATTAGGACTAACGCGGTTTAATTCACGAGAAGTACTAATTTGTGTATCAACACAAAAAGTATATCTCATCATATGAAATCCTATTTCAGTATTACGAAAATCTTCAATAGGAACAATATATTTAGATAGATAACCAAATTGTGCTTTATGGTCTAAAACCCAATTACCATTAACAGTTATATAATAAACATGTTTTTTATAATCATAACTAAAACCAATAGTATTAGCATAATTAATAATAATAGTTTCTAAAGTTTTATCACTATCATTAGCTATTATATAATAAGTTCTATGACGAAACATACTCCAATGTCCATCATTAATAAGTCGTTTAATAGTAGCTTCATCATTACCTGTTTCTCTACCATAACAAGCTCTTGCGCATCTAGCAACATGAGCTTTAGAATCATCTCCTTGTTGCCAAAGTTCAACTTTAGGTTCAATTATTTTCATCTTCTTGATTATTATAAAAATCTTTAATTATATTTCCAAATATACTATAAAAATGTTCTTTAGGTATAATATTAATAGGCTGTATAGAATCAAGCTCTTTAAAAAACTCTTTAAGACCTTTATTTCTAATCCATAAAGTATCATAAGTAGCAGTTATATAATTATCTTTATCCATGTCACAAGCTATAAAGCAAGTTTCACTATCAAGCTTATCTATACATTCTTTACATACAATAGCCTCAGCTATTTGTTTACTCTTACTAGCATCTTCTTCAACAGAATTTCCAAGTGGAGTATAACCAATAACTTTACCACAACATATACAAACTTTAGCAAGAGCATTTATACCAAAAATAGGATGTAATTTCATACCATATAATCAGTTACAAATTTAAGAACTTTATAGAAAAGACCAACAAGAGTACCAGTATTATCAATAACATAATCATCTTGAGAAATTTTAATTTGTTCACTTTCATGATTATCATTATTGTTAAATTTTCTATCTACTCTAATTATCATTCCTCCACATTGTTTAATAGCTTCACATTCGTCATTTTCAAATCTAACATCAGCAATAATACATTGACCTTTACTATTTCTTATATCAAATGCTTTATTAATAGTATAATGAACAAAAGCATTATGCCAAAAATGATTTCTAATAACATTAGTACCATAATATTGGAGAAGAACTCTAATTTTAATAGAAATATTATTATTTAAAGAAAGAAGTGAAGATAAATTATCATAATTAATTTCCCCTATATTATTAATAACTCTATCTGTATCTTTGATATTAGTAGAAACAATACCAGTTTTAAAATTATAATAATTTTCTTCTTTAATATCTTGTCTATTAAGAAGTTTACGGTCAATATTACAAAATGCAGCAATATCATCTTTAAGTTTATCAGCAAAATGAATAATTATTTCATCATTTTCAACAAATCCATTTTTATGATAAAGAAGCCAAGTATCATAATTAGCTTTCATAATACCATTATGAAGGATATAACTAATCATAGAAGCAACTGTATCTTTACCACTTCCTTTGAATCCTTTAATACCAACAATAGAAACTTTATTAATACTCATAGTAATTTGTTTTTGTTTATCAAGACAAATATAAAAATATAATAGGAATTTACTAGTAATAATGATGCTGAATTTAATGTTAAATATCATAGTGAGAATGACGCATTTTAAGGCTCATTATGACACGCAAATCTTATCGTGATAGATTAATCATTTAGATATATAAAATCGAATACAGGCAAAAAGAATCATATCTACGAGCGTGTTCTGTATAGTTTTAGACCTCTGACAAACAGAAAAACCTAGCACACTATCTTATGTACTAGGCTTCACCTTATTCAATATCTATATGATAAATAATACAAAAATCATTACGTTCTTCTACAAACTTAACATTAATATTAAAATCATCTTTAGACATAACAAAAGAATTACGTAGTCTTGTATCGAGAAGTCTAATAACTTTATTAGGAATATATAATTTAAATCCAGTATTAGCATCTCGAACAATAGGAATACCAATATCAACTTTATCATCATTATACAAAATCACATAAAGTTCATTACTTTTAGTTATATCATTATATCTAATAGCAAAATTATAACTTTTAGCATCATAATCAGTAAATAGAATAATAGATTTATAATAACAACTAAAATAAGATTTAGTTCTATCAAAATTATTATTTCTAATTACATTATAATCTAATATCTCCATTTATAACAACAGTTTTAATATGAAATGGAACTCTAGCAACGCCACTTCGTTCGCCATATTCTATATGAACAGTTCTACCAATATAAGATTGAGAATCGAATAAAACTTCTTGTTGAACAATATGACTAACACTTAAACGAGTTTCAAATTTTTCATCATTAATATCATTTTTACAAAGAAGAATAGGTAAATCACGTTTCTTTTCTTTATAAATATCAAGAATTATAAAATCTCCCTCAGCAGCATCTTTAAACTTCTCCATATAATTAGCTCTACGCCTACCATATTGATAATCAGTTTCGGTATTACGAAGTATAAGACCTTCAAAACCTAGATTAATAAATTCATTTCTAGCTTTAATAGCTTTATCATCATTATCAATATATATATTAGGAAGAATAATCAATCGTTCTTTATTATTATAATGTTCTTTAATATTATTAAAGCAAGTAGGCATTTTAATATGATAACGATATGTATTTCTATGAGTTTGGTTACCTTCCATCATAATATCATAACACCAAAACTGAAGAAGTTTATTTTCAGCACAATTAGCATCTTTAACAAAATGATTAATTTGATTAACAGTATAACCCGGAAGATAAACTTCACCATCAAGTGCTGCAAATCCATTAATCATATCGTCGATAATATTTGTATTAATAGTAGAAAGCAGATAATCTTCAAGATAGTCAAGAGTATGCCAAGTAAGACCTTCACGACTTTGGAAACGAAGTCTAACAGGTTTAAACATATCATTTTGAGTATAAGCAGTAATAATACAACGCAGACCATTAATCTTATACTGACCATACATATAACTGACTTTTTTCCAAACATTACCACTATACGTTTTAGCAAGCATTGGAAGTAAAAGATTACTGTTTCCATTACTAAGGTCTTTAGGTAGATAAGTATTTAGAAAATTAAATAGAGTATCATTATCTCCATCCTCCACGGGGGGTAAACCCTGCATATCACAAAGTTCATTAAGATATGTATATCCTTGTTTAATCTTATCATTATATCTACTTTCAAGTTCTTTTTGACCATCTTTTTGAGTAACAGCATAAACTTCTTTACGAATATTACCTCGAACAAGACCATAAAAAACAGTGATACTATTAGTACCACTGTCAAATTCAGCCCACCAAACAGTGGGCACACCATTGTTATTTCTACGATAAAGTTTATTCATTATGTTCACTTATTTTTAAACCATTAAATGCAAAACTAACAGCTTTACCACCTAGAAGTTTAGCTTTACGCTGAGCAATCGTTTCCTTTTTAGGCTTAATAGCCTTTGCAATATCGGTGCTAACATCAATGGGTTTACCTGTAAAGACATCTTTTGATTGATTAACTCTGTTAGAACTTCTAGTGCGTTTCCTTGGTTCTTTACTATAATATCGTACTGGGTTTCTTCTCTCGAAATCAAGATTTTTTTCATGTATATCAATAATTCTTTTAATAATACTATTACGATAATCAATATAACTTTGAGCTTTTTCTGGATGATGTTCTAGAACAAGATAAAGTTTATCAAGAATATATTCAATACTAGAAAGAGCAATGCGATAACCATAATTAATAGTTTGTCTAGGACGAGAACCATCAGGATAAATAGTAGTACAATCTAAATCTTTAATATAAGATTCAATTGCATCAGCCATTGTAGATTTATCAATAACATAATTAATATATCTAATATCTCTATCATCTAGCTTTTCTTCATATCCTTTTATTATCATAGATTTTCTTTCTTACATTTATAAATAATAATACGAGTTGGTTTACCTATAAGACAATGATTATATTTAAACCATTCAACAATATCAAATGTAGGATAAGTTTTAGCTATTCCTTCAACAAGAGCATAACCTTCTTGATAATTAAAATTACTATGAACAGTTCCACCATTATCAGTATCAAGTAAGCTAAACTTTTTGATATATTCAACGTCATCATTAGAAGATAGATTAATTTCTCCATAACAATAAATATCTTTTTTATCAATACGTTTATCATCTATATTAATACATTCCCATTTATCAAGATTTTGTTCATCTTCTTCAGTAATTGGACGCATAACAGTATATGTAACACCAGCTAGACTTTTAGTATGGCAAAGTATTACTTTCTTCCGTATCCCAAGTAAATTCAGTTTCTTCTCCATAATTATCTTCTATATATTTAACAACTTGTTGAGTTAATTCATTAATAACATTTGTAGAATAACTACTTCTCAATTCGGCAAAATCTTTAACACCAAGTTCTTTAGGAATAATAATAGGTATAATATCATAATCATTCTTAAGAATTACAGCTTCCATAAGACCAGTTCTATCATTATCCATAAGACTAATAAGAAAACCATTTCGATTAAGTTTACTACGAAGCCAATCATATTCAATTTGACGAAGTTTATAAGTTTCATGTGGAATATTCACAACACCAATAGCCTTAGACTCAAGGGTAGACCCCCCGTAGAGGATGGAATGATTAATACTCTTTAGATAACATTCAAGACTTAATCTATCTTTAGTAGATTTAGTTATAATAATAACGTCATAATTATCTAATTCAAGATTAATAACTCCTTCAATAGTATTACTATTAGTTATAAACTTAACTTCAGTTTTCTTATTCCTATTTGGAAAATACAGTTTAACATTAACTATTCCTCTTTTATCTTGTCCAAGAACATATCCATAACATAAATCCGTTTTATCTTTATCGTAAAAATATTTAGGAATAGGATTAGTTGAACGATTAATATAAAATTGGTCAACAGGATAAACAAAATGAGTATTAAGAAAATTAAGATTAATACCAAATTGTCCCCAATATTTAGCATCTAAATTATTCCACGGACGAGTAACAAGTTCAATAATAGGTTTATGATTACGTACATTACTAATAGCCCTAGCAATATTATAATCGTTGTTTTCATCTTTATCTTGTCCATAAATAATATTTCTAAAAGTATAAGCAATATGTTTAAGAACAAATAGAAATTGACTTTTAATAGAAATATCAATTTGCTTATGAACAATTTCAGAGAGTACAGTTGCAGCAGCATCTATACAATCTCCCCACCAATATCCAGCAAAATCTCTTCCTTTAAGTTTATTCCTATTATCATATCTAAAACCAAAACTAGGATGAGTATCTTCACGAAAAGGACTAGATATAAATTCTCCTGTATCTATACAATGTTGTATATCTTCAACACTAATTCCAGTATAAGTGCTAAAAATAGTAATTTGACTAACTTTAGAGAAAATATAATCTTTAGTTAAAATAGTATTACTAATATTTCTTTTCATAATATTTCTAATTTGACCTTTATCGTGAACATATAAAAAAGAGGACTAGGTACTAAAATAGTACCCAGTCCTCTTACATACAACTATTTAATTAACTTTAATTTTTTTAAAATGGCAAATCTTCTGTTGGATTAACAAAAGCACCAGCAGCATCATTACCACCACCAAATGGACCAAAATCTCCACTGCCATTAAATCCACTAACAGGATTTATAGGAGCAGCAGTTTGAACACCAGGCATTACACCAACACCAGGCATAGCAACATTCGGCTGTTTAGCTTGTTCGGCAGATTTTTGATAAACAATACTTTCTTTATAAGGGTCAATATGCAAACTAGGAGCAGATTGTTCTTTATAAAGTTCAATAACTCCATCATTGATAAATGTAGGAAATCCTAAATCGCCAAATGAAGATTTACTTCCAACAACAGCACGCCATTTACCATCATTCTTAACGAAACGAAGAAGCTTCATCCAAATAGTAATAGGTTTACCTTTAGCATCATTATAAACAGGTTTACCATTATTGTTAAGTAACTTAACATAATTTTCAAACACAGTCTTATAACCAGCTATAACTTCTTCAGCCTCAACAGGTACATACTGCATATTTTCATCAAAATCTTCAAAAGGCAAAGTAAGAGCATCAATTTCTTCTTCTGTTAAATCACGACCTTTAAGAACAAATACATTATATATATGTTTCATAAAGCGGAAAATGTTATCAACTTTCCAAGCACCTTTACCACCGGGAATAGTTTCAACATTACTTTCAGCAGGAAGAAGACGTTGAGTTACATAACGACGTTCATTGATATTTTCATGATTACTAGCAAAAGTAAATGTAAGATAAGGAATACTCATACCAGCAAATGAAGGCATACCTTGAACATCATCTTTCAATGTAGCCCAATCAACTTTAACATCTTCAAGATGACCAATAAACAAGCCATTAGCTTTATTACAATCAGTACGTTCATCAAACTTTTTACGAGTTACATCACGTAAATCGTTATTAATACCTCTGCCTCTACGTTTTTTAGGAGTTTGTACTTCTGCATTAGCAGTTTGTTCAGCACTTGCTACAACAGTAGCTTCATTCTTAATTTCTTTTTCTGTCGACATAATTAAAGTAATTAAAAGAATTATTAGATAAAATAAGAGCTGCACTATTAGCAATACTAACAATGCAGCTCTATGTTCAAGATACTATATTTCTAGGACGAAGATTTGATTATTCAGCAGTTTCTTCTTTTTCAGCTTTCTTACCGATACGAATAGGTTCTTCATCTTTATATTCGGTAAGCATTGCAATCTTAACAACAATATCTTTATGACCGTTATTAACAACAGCTTCTTGCAAGTTATCAATATCTACTATATAAACACGATTCTTAGAAGTAGCTTCTTCATCAGTCATATCAGCTTTCAACTGTTTCCAAACATTAGAATCAGTAAAGTTAAGAGTTACACCAATACCAGACAAAGCAGCAGTATTAGCACACTTAGAACCTTTAACCTTAGCAACTTCATCACCTTGAATACAGCTAACCAAAAGTTCTTTCTGTTCATCTTCTGTAATACCTTCACGACTAAGAGCAGCTTTCAGTTCTTCATTAGAAGAAGATAAAGCACCTTCAAGAGTTTCTTGGAAATAAGTATTAACATACTTAATCTTATCATTCTTAGTCATACGAACACGAGTAGTGCAAGGATTACCATTCTTGTCTAATTCAGCAATACCTTTAGCCAAAGCCCAAATATCAAATTCAGCATGAACAGCCATAGCAGCTTCGGGAGATTCAATATCCAAACCTTGTTCTTCACAGAAAGCAACAACTTCGGGTACTTTATTAATAATAGCATTATCAATATTTGCACAGTTATTAATGAACATTACATATTCACCATGAGCAATGCCGAGAGCTTTAGAAACTTGGGCAGTCATACGGAAACTACCAGGAGTAGAAACAACTACCAATTCAGGTTCTTCATTAACTGCTCTTTGACCAGCATTAACAATACCCATACCAAAACTCAAACCTTTCTTAAAGTCTTTCATAATTTTTATAATTTAAAAGTGAATAATATCAGTCATACGACTGTTTTGTTTAATAATAATTTCTCTAGTTTGTTTATGTTATTGAATTTCAGTAATATCAATAATATCTTCATTACTCAAATCAATACCTTGCATAGTCTTTAATTCTTCTGTGCTTAAACAGCCCATAATTAAATCATTAGCAATTTCACGAGCACCATAGACAAATGCTCTATGACTTATCATTATTTTAGGATATTTCTTATAAGTATCTTTTTCAAAACATCCAGCAACAATAGCGTCTTTATAAGTAAACTCACCAGTAGCAACCATATTACGTTCTCCAATTTTACGATAAAAACGATAACTAGTAATATAATCAATAGGAACAGCAGGTATTCTATAAACAGGAACTTTACCAGTAGAAGCAATTTGTTTAGCTTCAGCAGTATTAGTAGCTATTTCAAACTTACCATTAAGTTGATATTCTTTATATATATTACCATTATAATCTTTATAGTATTTAACAGGATAAACATATATATGTTCATGGTCTTTATCTTCTGCATTTTTAGTTTGTGCCTCTTTGGGAGTAAGACACTTAATACAGTCAAATGGAAGTTTATCTTCATCATAAGCATTAAAGCCATCTGTATATTCGTACAGAGCGCGATAATTATCTACTTTTTCCCAACTCACGCTGCCTTTGACAAGTAATGCCTTAATAATGTGAACATCAACACCTGTTTTACCTTGAACTACATGAATATGTTCAATGCAAGTAGAAAATGGAAGTCTAAGGTCTTTAGCTCTCATTGCAATAGCAAGACCATCTTCAACAGACTTAATACCACATTTATCACTACGCATAACACGTTTGATAAATACTTCAAGACTTGCAATTTCAGCTTCACTCATATAATTAAGCTGATATGGAGCAACAGAATGTTGAACACCATGTTGTTTTTCAATACCACTATTACTAACAGCAACAGTAGTATCATTAACTTTAACTTCTTTATCTTCGTCCATTCTATCAAAGAGCGATTTTGATTACACAACAAATGTAACTATTATATTTATACTAGCAAACAATATCATCAAAATTTTGAGCACTAATATCAGAATTAACATTCTGTATAACTTCATGGTTAGCCGATAACTTTTCCTTTTTAAGACTTGCTTCCTCAATAGTACCAGCTATATAAAGTTTATGTACTTTAAGTTTTGATTGACTACAATTAACATTATTATAACGATAAATAAGTTCATCTATTGTATCATATAAAGGTGAGGTTAAAATCCATTCGTCTACGCTTGTTTCTAGGCTGTCAGTTGAATTATTTTTTATAGATAATACTCTTAATAAGCTATCATTAAAAGCCTTTAAATTCAGCGTGGAAATAGCCTTAGATTTGATTATACGAGCAGTCCCTTTCTTGCTTCCAGACTTGTACAAAACAGGAATACCATTACTATCAACTAGAACTTTATCCTCAATTTTATCATGATAATCACCACAAATTTCACCTAATTTATCATTAATATATTTAGTTACAGTAGCAGCATATTCACCTCTCTTACTAATAATAAGAAATCGTTTATCAGGATTATCTTTAATAATTTCAACTATTCTTTCTAGCTTACAAATATTATCAGAACATATAAGCATACGTTCACGAACAATATTATAAAAAGTCTTAACTTGTTCAGCAAGAACAAGAGGATTATAACATTCATCAATTTGTTTACTAAAAGGATTAGTCATATCCATATCAGCACTCCATCCATTATATTCAGCTATTTCTGTAATATATTGCATAGCACTACGTCCGTCTTGAGTACCATTTCGAGCACATTTAATATTATCAAGATTACCAAATACTTGAATAGTCTGAGTAATAAATTCAGTATATTTATCATAATTAGTAATATCATCTTGATTAACAAACAAAATTGGCTCTCTGTGTTCCTCTACGGGGAGTAAAGCCCGCATAGCATTAATACCACTAGAACTTATATTATCATTAATAGGAGGAATATTAGTATAAATTTCTTTTAGTTTGGCAGTATCAATAGTATCTTTAGTTATAATCATAAGTTTAAATCTAGCATGATTAAAAACTGTATTACAAGAAAGATTCCATTCATTAACTCCAACAACAATAGAAATATCATAACTATAATTATATCTACTATTAACATAAGTATGAGTAAGAATATTAATAGTATCTATATTTATATTATGATTTTTAAGACCATTAACAATTTCTGTTCTTCTTTTCCAATTATCTGTAACAATAAGTATTTTAAGATTAGGATTTTTATTCCTCATCAGAGTAATAACTCTACTTATAATTTCAGAATAATCAAGAGGTTGAACACAATGGATAGTTCCAATACCTTTATAATCTTTAGAACCCCATTTATTAATAAGTTTACTATATGATTCTTCAACTATATTTCTCATGCAAAATCATTTTCATTAAAAATAGGATTATACATACCACTATATTTTTTAATTTTACTTTTACCTTTACCTTTAGGAGAAATTTTAAGTTTAATAGGATTAATAATCTTCATAGCTTCTTGATAATAAAATTTAAAATTAATATCTCTAAGGGAAATATCTTTATCATCAAGACTATTAATAACTGTTACAACAGAACCAGCTGCCATTCTACTACGAGAACCATTATCGTTATGAACTTTCTCAATAATATAACCTCTATTAGAAACATAAAACCTAACATATCTTTGACAAATAACATGAGTAACTTGTCCATTTTCAATCTTAGTTTCTTCTACATGAAATTGTCTACCAACATTTTGAGTAAGACAAAAGTCAAGAATATTAGTAGCTTCTTGAAGAGTATCCATAACAGGTTTATTCTTAAGAAAATAGTTTTCAATAGCTTGAGCAACAATAGGCATAGAATAACCTTTAGTTAAATCTAAAGAATACATCATAGGATTAAGAGCACCTTTAGATTCAAGCTTAAGTTTATGAACACCATTTTTAATAACTCTAAATTGGCTAAGATAATTATTTATATCTCTACTAACAAGACAATGATAATAATCAGTATCAAACTTAAGTTTAGTAGTTTGTTCCCAATCATCTTTAATACGATTATAAATATCAATATCTCGTTTATAAAGTTTAATAACAATACCATCTGTATTAGCACTTAACACATGAATATTGTGTAACTCTAATTCCTCAACCAACATTAGCATCATTAACTGCCCATTAATAGTAGTTTTAAGTACAGCTAATCTATCATAAAGATTACCATTTTCAAATCCAAGTTTACCATAAACAGAATTAATAACAATCTTTAAAACTAAAGCTAAAGTATCTCTATCAATTCCGTCAACAGTATCTTCATCGCTGTGTTTAACTTCAACTCTTTTATTTTTAAGCCAACCAATAAGATTACAAAAAGCATTAGTATCAAGATGAGCTGGAGCTACTTTATGAGCAGCAATAATACTAGGATACATACTATTAATATCAGCATGAATATAAACATAATCATCGTCATTAAGAACATCGTGTTGACCCCCCGTGGAGGATGGAAATAATTCTCTTCCACTACTCCAAAGTTCAACAGGATTATCTTGACTATGTAAACCTCCAGTTGCAACAGTATAAGTTACATTTCCAATTTTAACTTCTTTACTAAACGCATCTTTATTAACTCTATAAATAGTAGTTTTAAGACATTCATTAAGAAAATCTTGCATAGGTTTAGTTTTGAATTTAATAAAAGGAAAAATAACTTTTTTAAAACTCATAGCAGTTCTTTCAGTTTTCTTACCTTTCCATTGTTCGGGAGCAAGACCACTAAACTTACTATAAAATTTCTCAAAAAGAATATCAGCAGTTTTACTACGACTAGAATTAAGAACATCAACATCATATGCTTTACTAATAGCATAACGAGATTTAATTTCTTCTGGATAAAGACGAACTATTTCAGCTACAATGAAAACATCATTAAGATTATAATACATCATAGGTTCAATATATTCATCAAGAATAAATCTATCCCATTTATCTACTAATTTATTAAGCTGTTTAATATTCATTCCTTTAAGACTAGGAATTTCATCATATAGTTCAGCTTCTTTTTCATTAATATCAGGAAGTTCATATTCTAGAAGTTCATACCATTGAAGATTAATTGAAGTTTGTTTTAAACCTTTAGGAACAGGTTTACGTTCACCTGTTTTACTATCTACAACTACACTTGCTTTATTAAGAGCAAATATACGCATTACATCAATACCTGTAAATGGTAGTTTATATTTTCTAAGACTATTAAGATAAAAATCAGTTTTAAATTTATCTTTATCATCTTGACTAGAAATAATAGTTTTACTAGTTTCATATAACTTATTAATAAGTTCTTTCGTACTATTCGTACGCATATAAAAACTAAGTAAAGCAGCAATCATAAGATTATCATAATTGAAATTATTAAATCCATACAAGTCAGTACGAATAATAGTTCCATTAGAATCTTTATAACATCTAGTCTTATTAATATAACCTATCATAGAAAGTAATTGACTATCATCTATATCTGTTATATAAAAACTATGTTTTTCAACAGTTTTAAGACGAGCTTTAATTTCTTCAACAGATAGTTTTTGAACTAAAGGAATAGCTTTATTATCAGCATTAACACAATCTTTAAAAACTTTAAGATAACTATTAATACTAACAAAAGTAACAGAAAAGAAATTTCTTAAAACTTCAACATCATAAGCTATACAATTAATCATTTATACTATACCATAATTATTTCTATTTTTAGTAACCCAATTAACATCATCAGCAAAACGCTGTTTAAATATATGATAAAGATTATCATCTTTAAATTTAATAAGAGGAGAATAATTATTAAATATATACTTACCACCAGTAGCCATAAATCTAGGAATATGATTATTACTAATACTAAGATAAGCATCACCAAATATAAATAGATACTTATAATTAATTCTAGCTAATTCTTTCCATAGAATATTACGACATTTATCAATAGCAGTAAGATATGTATTATAATTATTAGAACAAGCACATTTAATACTATAAGTCATATACACATCTTCAGTATTATTACGTCCAGAATATTCATCATAAAGATTACCAATATCAGTAAATAATTGATAACCTTCACAATAAACTCTATCACCTCTAGAAAATAGGAAAACAACATCTCCATGAATACTTCCTCTACCACCTTGTATATATTTACCTGTATTAAATATACGATTTGGACATCTTTCACAATCAGGATATTCGTCAACAGTTTTACTTGCCATAAGATAATACTAATTGATTACTAGCGCGAGAACAAGCAACATACAATCTACGAAGCATTTCATCTCTATTAGTATAAGGATGACCATATTTATCATAAATCATATCGTTAATATCTACAAATACATTTTTATAAGTAGAACCTTGTGCTCTATGAGAAGTAATTGCAAAACCATAATCTAAATCTCTACTAAATAAAATCTTACCATTACTATTCATAATATTAGAAGCGATAAGATATTTACGTTTAAAATCAAAATATTGTTTCCATTTACTTCCACGTTCAGAACTACTAGCTTTTTTAGCATCATCAATAAGACTAGTCAACTTCTTATAATACATCTGAAATGTATAGTTATCATAATGGTCAATAACAAATAAAGGTTGAATTATAGCACCACCATGAATAGCTTGAAACTTAATAAGAAATCCTTTAAACTCATAATCATTATCAATTGTATCAACAATATCTTTAACAATATATTCTTCACTATTGTTTATAATAATATCATTAAAAATATTAACAACAGTAGTATAACTCATTATTAAATCATTACGAGTAATAAGACTTTTATCAGCATCTTGAATAATCATATGTCTTACATGGTTATTCCATTGTGCAACACGACTATTAGTATAAGCTATAATACGATACAAATCAATATTTTTAGTATATTCTTCATCATTAAAACAAGTATCAATTAAATCAGAAAATTCAGTTTGACCACAAACATAAAATCCTTTAGTTTCTTCATTATAATCTTGTCTATTTTTAGATATATAATCAAGAAATCTCCACCCATTCTTATTATCTATATCTTCTCGAAGAAGTTTAAGAAGTTTACTAATAGGATTATTATCTCCTTGTCGTACAACTTCTTTAAGATAATAAGTATTACTAGCAATAAAAAAAGCTTGACTAGTTTTCTCATTAACAGGTGGAAGCTGACTAGAGTCACCAAGCATTATAACTTTAATTTGAAGCTTCTTACATTTATTACTAATATACTTAACAAGTTTAGCATTAAGCATAGAAGCTTCATCAATAATTAAAACTTTAAGACCATCTAGTTTATCTTTTCCAACAGGATTAAAGGCAGGATTTTCAGGGTCAAAATTTTCAATATTAACATCAAGTCTAAAACCAAACAATGATTGAATAGTATTAACTTCTTTTCCACCAATAGAATTACTAAGAACTCTACAAGCTTTATGTGTAGGAGCAGCACAGCCTATAACACCACCAGACCATTTGCAATTATTAATAACATATTTAATAACAAATGTCTTACCTGTACCTCCAGCACCACAAAGAGCATTAATATATTTCTTATCATCCCAAGGCTGTGCAAGAAACTCAATAAGTTTATGTACAGCTATTTCTTGGTCTTTAGTAAACTTAATGTTAGTATCTTTTCTATTACTATTAGCAATATTAAGATTACCAATCATTACAATTCGTTGTTTACATCAATAAGATTATTTTTAACTTTATCTTCATATTCTTTCCATTCTTGAAAAGCTAAAATAGTAGATTCACTATCACTACGATTATAACACGTAGTAATATGAAACAATTCCTTAGCAAAAGGCATTTTAACAATTTTACCTTTAGCTATAAGTCCAGCAGCAAAAGGAATATAAAATCTAGTATCAACAGTTTTTCTATTTTCACTATCTCTTATAATTTTAATTCTATGATTATATTCACCTAATCGACGAGCATAAACAACTTTCTTTCCTTTAGTTCTGTAACTTTCACCAGTAATGCTATATAGTTTGCCATTGTATTCTACTTTATAAGTACCGTCAATATATCTAATAATACCTTCACATTTAGCAACTATAATAACATATTTATTGACTATTCCTTTTTCTTTGGATTTACCTACAACTCCAAATGAGAATTTAAAGCTAACCATAGCATACTACTTTCTTTTAATAGTACGCATACGTTTATCAACAGCACGAGTAATACCTTTAAAAGTATTATCCTCTGCAAATTTAGCTTTACTAGCAGCCTTTTTAGCAGCTTTCTTAGCAGCAATCTCTTCATCACGTTCTTTTTGTTGTTGAATAACATCAACAATCTCAACATAATAACCACAATAATGAGTAAGAAAATCAATCTTACCACTAGTTCCATTACCAATAGAACTATTCTTAGCTACTTTAATAACTTTACTAGCAGAATTGATTCCAATAACAGCATCAACATTATTAAGTTGACGAACAACAGAAACTTCATCATACTTTCCCATAAGTACTTTACATTTTTAAAGATTAATAAAACAATTATATTTAATAGTTAAAACTATAATAAATTCAATAATAGTTAGATTAGTAGAGCCACTACGCTACGCTCCGTGGCGACCCCCCGTAGAGGATGGAAGCAAGCTAGTCATTAAACTTTCTTTCTAATAATATCATTAAAATCACTAGTAAGTTTATCAATCCTATCTTCAATTCTATCTAGTCTATTTCTATCTCTATCTCTTTTAACTTCCCATTGTTTATTAATATCGCAAATATCATACCAAGTATAAAATGAGAAACATTTTCAATCATAGAAATAATGATAAAGTTTACGAATGAGTTCAAATCTAGTATCAGTAATATTATAGATTTTAAATGCCTTAGCAACAAAATCAAGATCACCATATTTAAGTAAAGCATCTATATAATCTTTAATATCACTAAGCCACATAATAGCACTAACAGAATACCTATCACTATCAGTATTAGTAATATATTGACCAATACCTTTAGCAATAGTATCAGCAGTTATATCGTTAATAATAAACTTATCAGTAAACCAATTATCTTTTATATACTGTTTATCAGTATATTTATCACGAAAGGTTTTAGATAGTTTATTACATAAATCGATATAAGAACGAGCAGCAGTTCTATTATTATGATTAACAAATTGAACATCTTTAACTTTAAGAGTTAAGTTCATACCACATTCAATAATACGAACTTTAATTTGTTTTTTATCCTCATTAATATATAGAACAATAGCAAGTTTATCTTTCCAATAGCCAGTATTCAAAGTAACTATATCATAAAGTTTAACTTTAAATCCAGATGTAATAGTACCATTAATATTCTTATAAGCAATATAATTCATAATAAAACTGTATTAAATTTTTAGTTTAACATTTATTAGCTAGTTCTTTTGCCCTGTATTGAACTCAATATTAATCGTGATAGATTAATCAGATTATATATGAAAATTCAACAGAGGGCAAAAGAATCATATCTACGAATGTATTATGAACATAAATAGCTAGTCATTTGTAGTAGCCTCATTATTCTGTTCATTATTCTTAACATCACGTTTAAGACGTTCTTTAAGAATATGTTCAGATACAGAACCAAGTTTACATTCACTAACACAACGACTAACACCTTTAGCATGAGTTACAGTATATACAATAGGATAATTAATATATTTATTATTACCTACTGTACGTTCGATTTTAGTAATTCCAACTTCGGTTACAATACCAACACAAATACCAAGCTTAGTTTGATTATGATATTGATAAGTATATTCCATATAAACTACTTGTCCTTTTTTAAACTTAGCTTGTTCTTCAATGTATCTATCTAATAGACCATCAAAAATAAAAGAATCATAATTATCCATTTTAATTATATATTTAAAGTTAATAATATACATACTAAAAAGCCTAGCACTATCTTCACAGACAATGCTAGGCAAAACTACAAATACGAAATCATATAAAACGAAATGTTTGACACAGACATTGTTATTACTAATTTCACAATCAATAATAACATTATTAATACCAAATCAAATATGACATATAACACTTGGACTATGATAAATATTAATAGCACTATCTTCACAGACCGTACTATTACAAAAGTTACAATTAGAAATTAAAACGGATAATAACAATATCATAGTTTCGGAGTTCAATTCCTCCATCATCAGCAAGTGAAATAACACTATTATCTTCACAGACAATAGTGTTAGAAATAAAATCAAAAACTTATGTGGGATTATTTAGCAGATTTATTTGCTTTTCTACGTTTAAGTTCAGAATAAATTTCATCATCACTAACATTCTTAAACTTATTCTCTTGTTTATTATTATCAACAGGTTGATTAATCATTTTAATCATTTCCTTATATTCTGCATTAGAAGTATCAATAATATGTTGAGCAATCAAATTATTAATTTTAGTATTAGCTTCAACAATATTAATAATCATATCTTTAGCATATTTAGGAAAAACAGCAATAATAGGTTTAAGAATATCTTTATCTTCAATTATACTATCCCAACGATTAATAAGCCAATTAAGTTCAAATTCATCTTCAGTAGCGAGTTTAATAATATCTTCTTGAGTTTTACCAAAATCATTAAGATATTTTTGTTCTTTAAGAACATATACAAATAAAACTAAACCTCTAACATATTGGTCTGGAGATAAACCTTTATCTTTAATATCATTAATGAATTTATTAATAAGTTCGCAATCTTCTTTATATTTACAAGTTTCACAAGCAATACTATCACAAGATTTACCAAAAACTTCATCAAGAATAACTTTAATATTAATATTTTCCATAATTTTATTTATTTAATCATAATAACCAAAAACATCATTTTCAGGGTCAACAATAGGACTATCATCAACTATTGGTTCCCAAGCAATATCGTCAAAATCTTGACTTAGACATTCTGCATGAATTTCAACACCTTCAACATTATTATTGAAATATGTATCATCTTCAACAAAATAAATATCAGTTCTTTCCATATCTTTATATATAAAATAAACTCCGAGTAGAGGATAGTTATCATCAACGTGTTAACTATAACAAACCCAATAAACAAAATGGCAAGAAAATGTAGAAAATGACAAGCAAATGAGAATTAGCTTTAATAAGCTCAACAGCACTATCCATCCTCTACGGGGAGTCTATACTACAAACTTAGCTAGCTTCAGAATCTTTATTCTTTTTATGAAGTTCAGTTTCAGTATCAATCATAATACCAATAACTCGCTGATTATCACTAGCAACATCAGCATGAGCTTTAACTAAAGCATCAATGAATAAATCATCTGTATATCTATATTCTCTACGAAGTCCACCGTCAGCAGTAACTCTAAACTTATTCCATAAGAAGTCAACATAAGCACCTTTAGAATTACATATTCTTTCATCATCTTCAAGAGCATGAAGAATATTAAGAGAAGTATGACGTCTAAATGCAGCATTGAATTTAACAATACAAACTACATCAAGAATATGTTGAGGAACATTAATTCCAACAGGAACACCACGTTTATCAGTCTTAGCATCTTTAAAATCATTATCTTCATTAGCTTGACTAACAACAGTAGTTTGTTCTTCCTGTTTACGAACTTTACTTTGTTTCTTCTTCCTAGCTTTATTCTTAGGCTGAACAGTTTCACTACTAACAACAGCATTAACTTGTGTATCTTCTTCAGGAACAACAAGTTTACCTTCTTGTTTAGCTTCTTCTAAACTTTCAGCCATAGTTTTCTTTCTAGGCTTAGATTGAACATTACTAGTAACATTATCAAAATTTACCATAACACTTATAAGTTTAAGATTGATATTATTATCAGTAGCAATATTACTCTACTGAACAACACGACAAATATAATAATTAAATATAATACTCCAAATATATTATAATTTATTTATACTATAATTCTAACTAATAATCAATAGCTATATTAAAATAACTAAAATAGTTATAGCAATAGGAATTAACTTACCACGAGTATAATAAATATCAATAGTATCAAGAGTATCATTAGTATAAAGAGAATCAGTAATATCAAGAATATTAAGAATATCATTAGTAATATAACCAGCAATATTAGCATGACTAGTATTAATAGTCATTATAATACTGATAGTATTAATAGTGCTATTATTAGCTAGAACTAATGCTGTTGGTCATTATGACTAGAAGTCTTATTAGACTTGATAATACTGTTAGAGCTAGTCTTAATAACGATTGTATGACTAATCGTCATGACGATAGACGTGGTAGAGCTAGAACTGAATCTGATAATGATATAACTAGAGGTTATAGAGGTTATAATGAAAAGTTATAGAGAGTATAACTAGAGGTTATAATGCTGGAACTAGAGATTATGATAGTATAACGAGAAGTTATAGGAGAGAAAGAAAGGGGGTTGGAACAATAGGTTTAGATTGATTAGGAAGAGGATGAAGAGTAATAGGTTTAGTAGTAGGAAGATAACCAGCAGGACTAATTCCTTTAGCATCACCAACTCCACACTCAATTCCACATTCACCACTACCACAATCACTCTCAACTCCACATTCAACCTCAATTTAACCCTATTTGAACCACATCCAACTCCACTATCTCATTCTCCACGAAATCCACATTCACCACTTTCATCTCCATATCCTCTTTCTCCACATTCAATACCTCTCGTCACCTCTAATTTCACCTCTATAACTTTTTGTTATAGGAGTAAATCTCCATGACCAATATCAGTATAACAAAATGTTATAGGAGTAAATCATCATTAGTTTCATTAGTAGAATTATCATCAGTAATTTCATCGAGTTTATTAATATCAAAGCAATTATTAAGACTATAAGCGATACTTTTTAGTTTATCGTTAATAAGACCTCTATAATCATCAACAACAGCATATACTTGTTTGATATCATCACCGTTACCATTAGTAGTTAAATTGGTAATAGTGAGAGGAATATCAGCATTAGCAGGATAAAGTTTAGTAAGTTCAATAGAAGTAATAGAATTATCATTCTCAACTTCAATAGTAGTAATAATACGATGTACTTTCATGATGATTAATATTAGGATAAGACTTATCAGAACTTGCAGCTAGATCTTGATTGACAAGTCTTATCAGACTGTTAAGTTCGTTTGCTGCAATATATTTAATGTTGATGATGAGCATTTCCATGTTGAACACTAGCAACAGCATCAACAAAACTATTGTTGATAACATCAGTGCTACCAACCAGAAGGTCAGTAGCACTATGTTCATTAGAACAGCATATCGTCATCGTTCATTGCAGTCGCAACAAAACTAGCCGCTTTAGCTTTAGCCTCACGCTTGGCAGCAATGGCAGCACGAGCGTCCTCCATAATCTGCTTGATAAGTACATTATATGCACTAACAAGAACAGGGTCAGCAGGCTGTTCGATACCTACAATATGATATACATATCGGTCATAATCCACAACATTGTAAAGATTGTCTTTACGAGTAAATGGATTACGGTCTTGTACACCAGCAGGTACAAACTGGCAAAGAACTTTGACAGCAACACCAGTCAGATACATACTAGCAAAGCCAGCTTCAGCAGCTTCGCCAACATAGTTGACAAATCTACCGTAGAACTTGTCTTTGCGCATTACAAGCAGTATCTGATTGAATGGCATCTGAATAGCACCAAGCATGCCCATTCGATGTGTATTATCAGGCATACTTTGAGCACCTTTGACAGGACTAGCAATAGTAACAAACGCATTGAGATAAGACTTGCCATTACGACCTGTACGTTCTTGACAATCAATATTAGTAATGACAGTAGTCATTACATAACTATGACCGTCAGTACAGATGCGTCTAACAACATTATCAATGGTTTCCACTTGCGCAGAATTTTGGTTATCTGTATCAACAGTAGATTGAACAGGTTGGTTAACACTAGTAGTTGGTTCAACTACATTAACATTCTCGGAAGCAGCAGCACCTTGTGCAGCTTGTGCTAAATCTTTAACGTCTGGCATGACTATTAAGTATTTAATTACGCTAATCAGTAGCATTACTGACAGTTGTTTTCGTTTCAACTGCAAAGTATTTAATGTTGATAATGAGCAACATCATCTAGTAGAGATTAATCTCTACTAAGATAACTAACAATAGCCGATAGTATTCCAAATACAACAGCAGTAATCTGTTCATCACTAGTTGGCTCTACTTTCAATGCTAGTATGATAGCTGGCATCATCAGTATGATTGCAACTAACAACAATGGTTTGTTTGTTCTCATAATGATTGGTATTAATAGTTAGTAATGTAATGAGATGAATAATCTCAATATATTTAATGTTGATAATGAGAGCGAGAACTTTACTTTCTCCTAGAACTTGACGGGGGTAGTCAAGTCCAATTTAATGACCCACCCCTCCTACTCACTAGCCTCATCAAAACACCAATATACACTATTTTCACTCTCACTATTACTTTCACTATCACTACTTTCACTATCACTACTTTCACTATTACTCTAATTATTACTCTCACTATTTTCACTCTCACTCTAATTTTCACCTAATTTTCACCTAATTTTCACCTAATTATCATTCTCACTATCACTCTAATTTTCACTCTAATTATTACAACTACTCTCACTATTACTATCACTATTACTCTCACTCTAATTATTACCATTACTATCATTTTCACTATCACTCTCATTATAACTTTTCATTTCATTTTCATTATCGTTACCTTTATTACCTTTATCTTCATTATTTCCATTATCTTCGCCCTCATCTTTATAATTATCATCATTTTTATCATCGCATTTAACTCAGTCCTCACCAATATCTACAACTTCAGTTGCATACAAATCTTTATTAGCAATAACAATACCTTTATCAGTATCATTTTTAAATAAAACAAACTTATCAACTATAAGTCTATCTTTATCATCAAAAGTTTTTATTAATTTAGCTTCACTAATAATATTAATAAGTTTGTTAACATCACCTCTAAATATATAAATCGGATTAACAACATAAATATTTCTAATATTAGTTCTTTTAATAATATTTTCATCTTCAAGATAAGCAATAGCGTTATAATAATCTCTATAATTAGGCTTAACTAAACCATAACCTTTAATTAAATCATGAGAAATATAAATAACATTACTATTAAATTTAATATTTTCAGCAATATAACCAATAAAAGAAATAATAACAGCATATCTATTTTTTCTTATTATATCCCAAACTCTCATACCAATAGTAACAAAATTACGTTTAATACCAACTTCTTTACTAAGATGATAACCATTATCAAATTCAGCAACTATACCAGGTCTGGTACTTTTATTATAGCTAAAAGGATTAGCAACAACAAGTCTTTGTTTTTCAAATTCTTCTAAACAATCAGCATTATAACAAACATCATTAACAAGTTTATTATAAACTTTAGTAGGTTTAAAATCTTCTTTAAAAGTCATAACAATAATAGTATTAAGTTTAACATAAAAATATATTACTCTAGGAAATGTCGAAATCTATTCCATGTATGGTATAAATATAGCAAATAAATAGCGAAATCTATTCCATGTATGGTATAAATTAGTATTTATAACTTATTGATAATCAAGTAATTATAAGTTAGCAATAGTATCTATATAGATATATTATATATATATATATATATATAATATTTAAATAGTATATATAGATATATTATATATATAATATTTAATATAATCAGCATTAATAGATTCGCTGTGACCCGCTCCGAGCTTCGCTCTCCGCTCAACTCCCCGTGGAGGATGAATACAATCAGTATCAATCACATCAAGTTAATCAGCATCATCATCTCTATTAATATTATCAATACTATTATGATCAAGTCTAACTCATCTCCATCCTCCACGGGGAGTATGACTTGCATATTTATAATCATATAATCCTCTACGATTGAAATGTTAAAAATAGTTTTTCTCTTGGTAGATTCATTCAAACTCTTACATTTGCTAAAAACAATTAAGTTATGGGTAAAGATAAAAGTGAAACTAAACCTAAATACACTAGAGAATTTCATAGTGGAGAAAGGAATAAAAAAGAAGTTAAAGTTCCTAGTAAACTTAAACTTGGAAATATTGGTATTGATAGTATTATTAAAACTAAATAATTTAGTGTTATGATTAAAGTTGAAAGTAAATTTAAAGATTTTGGTATTCAAATACCTACTGACATCAGCGAAATAACAAGTGAAGCACTTGACGCTGTTCTTACTAATGTAGTTATTGCTAAACATTATTGTGTTGTTGCTCTTTGCCAAAATGAAAGTTTGTTTGGTGTTATTAATAATAAAGTTAGTACAGTTGAGGTTATGCCAATTATTGCTAAGATTAGTAAAGAAGATGCTGAACTTATTGGTATGAACCAAATGGATAAGATTATAATTGACCGTTCTACTCTTGAACGTGGCTATCATCTTTATCTTAAAAATAATGTTCTTAGCCCTCAATTTGTTAATAAGTATATTACTAATGATACTGAACTAACTCGTTCTATTACTGTTGGTACTTTTGGACAAAATCAAGGATATAAAAAAGGACAGAAAGTTTGGTTTGTTGAATTTAAAGTTATAGCTATTAATGATTTAAGAGCTGCTATTACTGATAAACATAAAGCTATTAATCCTTTTGTTTATTATTCTGTTGAAAAAGCTAATTAGCCATTTCGTCTAAATAATCGAACTCTTCTTAGAACTACTTATGTATAATTTAAAATTATAGGTACTTGTGTTCTTGTTTATAGTAGTAATCTAAGAAGAGTTCTTAAACTTTCAATTATGGATTTTAAGACTAATACTAGTTTTAATATTGCTAATACTAGTTCTCATGAAGATTTTGATGATGATTATATTCTTATCTATAAAGATATAAATAATATATTAGATGATATTGGGTTTCAAGGTGATGATAGAATACTTTGTAAATCTATTATTGAAAATCTTGAAAAAGAAGCTAGTATTAATATACGAAAAGATAAATGTGTTGCTATTCCTCATATTGGTACTATTCAAAAGAATTGGTATCGTTCCAAACTTATTAGTCATTATAAAGACTTTAAAGAAGCTAGAAAAACTATGACTAGAGAAGAGTATAAAGAATATACTGCTAAAGTTATGGAAGAAGAAAAGCAAAAACATTATGAAGAAGAAGAAAAGATTAAGACTGAACTTAAGTTTAAAAAGAAACTTCTTCCTACTTGGATTAAACTAAGTAAAAAACATAGTGCTGCTTATGCTAATCTTTGGTTATATGCTATGGGTAAACTTGAAATTATTGAATTTGATGAAGAAGTAGAAGAAATATATGAACGGTTTGGAATTGGATTGGATGCTGACCATAGATGAAACTGGTATGCCAAAAGCTCCTACACTTAAACAACTTCTTGATAGAGATGTTAGTCTTCTTTATACTAGAGATAAATCTCCTAATAAAGAGATGTATGTTAAAGAAGTTGGAGTTATTTATTATCTTGGTGACCCTAAAGGTCCGTGTCTACAAGAAGGTCTTAGTGAAAAAGAAGCTCTTAAGAAAGCTATTGAAAATTTTGATTTACCTAAAAATTATCAACCTGATATTCTTGTTTGGAAACTTATTAAAAGATATTATAATCAAAAAGCTGGTGCAGGTATGGAAGCTGTACTTAATATTAAGCGTGGTATTCATAATGTTGCTCTAGCTGCTAGTAAGTTAAATGAATTGTTGAATGACAAGTTATCTGATGGTGCTAGTCTAGAAGATGTTCCAGTTGTTATTGGTTATATGAAACAAATTAATGATTTAGCTAATCAGTTTCCAAATACGATTAAAGCTCTTAATGTAGCTGAAGAAAATCTTCTGTATGAACAAGAGAATGTTGCTGGTAGAGGTGGTGTTGAAATTACTAGTAGTATGATTGAGGAATAAGCTGATGCTAATCTACTCCATCCTCCACGGGGAGTCTAGCGTAGGCACGTAGTGCCGAAGCGGGTCCAAACTAGTGTTGAACTTAATGGTATTAATAATATGGAACTTAGAGATAAAAGATATAATGATATTAGACTTATTTTTCATGAAGAAGAACATAAATATAATGATAGTCTAGGTAATGATTATATTTCAACTACTACTATCCTTCATAATTATGCTCCAAAGTTCGATAAGAACTATTGGTTGAGAAAGAAGTCTAAAGAACTAGGAATAAGTGAGAAGAAACTAGAGGAACAATGGTCAACTATTACTAAAGAAGCTTGTGAACGTGGAACTAATACTCATAATGGTCTTGAAGATGGTGTTAAAGGAGCATCTATGTTTCAACAAGCTATTAATTATCTTGATAAGCGTGAAGATGGTGTAATGGTTACTATTGCTGATATTCCAAATTTTGGTGCTAGTTATAAGTTACTTAATCTTAAAGATTTTATTGAACTTACAGATAATCGTTATCCTCTTATTTATGATGCATTTAAAATGTACACTGAAAGAGGATATAAGATTTATAGTGAAATTGGTATGTTTCTTATAGATTGGTTAATTAGTGGAACTATTGATATTCTTCTAGTTAATGAAGATACTAATTGTGCTGTTGTAGGCGATTGGAAAACTAATCGTGGTGGATTAAGATTTAGTAGTGGTTATTATAAGAAAGATAAAACAGTTAAACCCGCACAACAAACTAATGTTTGGGTTGATAAAGATGAACGACTTTTAGCTCCTCTTAATCATCTTCCTAATTGTAATGGTGCTATATATAATCTTCAACTTAGTATGTATGCTTTTGCTGTTGAATATATACTTGGTTTAACTATTAAAGGTATTTGGTTATGTCATATTGATAGTGATTTTGAACTTAATGAATATGGTATGCCAAAAAGATTTTCTGATGGTCTTTATCATATTAAAGAAAATCCTGTTGAAACTACTAAATTCTTTACTATGAATTATCTACGTGATGATATTAATAAAGTTCTTAAAGATAGAGAATTACAAATTAAAGCTAGTGGTGTTCAAACTCAATTTAAACTTGCTATATGAAATTAAATAAAGACAATTTAATTGGAGTAATTATTGGTTTTATTGTTTTAGTTATATTTGCTATTTGTTTATCTAGTGGATGTGCTAAACGTATTACTCCTGTTCCTGAAATTCGTTATGTTCCTGTTACTGATTCTACTGCGGTTAATGAATTAGTTTTAACTAAAGAATTACTTCGTAGAACTCAAGATTCTCTTAACGCTTATAAATCTGATACTACTATTAGTGCTGATTATTTTGTAGCTAAATATAAACTTGAACGTATTAGATATTATAATGATATTGCTGGTAAAGGAAATAATATCAAATTTTTACGTTCATGGATTCGTAGAACTCTTGAAGAATAAAATATTATGTATATTATTAAGTGTAGAAAAAATATAAGATTCATTGGCGATGAACATCATATTGGTGATGACTTTGAATTTGTGATTTATAAAGTTCAAATTAAAGTTCTTTGGTTTTGGGTTACAATTAAAGAATTTGATGAAGATGAATATTATGATGCTGTTGATTGTTTTAGACATTGTACTAATCCTTATATAAATTAAATTATGGCTTACTTTGGAGATGCTTTTAAAAAACTATCTATTAAAGAAGGTGGTTATGTAAACGATAAAGATGATGCTGGTGGAGAAACTTATAGAGGTATCAGTCGTAAATATAATCCTACTTGGCAAGGTTGGACTATGATTGATTCTTATAAGAAATATTATACTGTTGGTAGTAAAGAGTTTAAGTCTAAACTTGATAATGATGTTCAGCTTCAGAAACTTGTTTGGGAAAAGTATAAAATAGGTTATTGGGATGTATTTGAACTTGATGATTTTAATAGTCAGAGAGTTGCTGAACAATTATTTGATACTAACGTGAATTGTGGTCAAGTTGCAGCTATCAAGATGGCTCAAAGAGTTCTTGGTCTTAAAGAAACTGGTAGATGGAACCTTGATTTGCTTAATAAACTTATAGAAATAAAAGATTAACTTAATACTGTATAGAGTCATGAAGAAGATGTTGATAGCAATATTTATAATAGCGATTATCAATTTATGTGTTACTCTGTATTTATCAATAAGTCGTTTTAGTGTAGAAGCCAATTCATATAATAAAAGTGACACCGCTATTAATCATGTTCGGATTGATTCTATACAGTTAGTTATAACTGAAAGAGAAAGTATAGTTTATAAATTAAAAGAACATGAGAAAGATATTGAAGATAAAGTTATTAGTCTTAATGACAGTGCTACTTGGGAGTTATTCAAGAAGTTGGTGTCAGAGTGAGATTGATAATGTAGTGCATCCTCCACGGGGAGTCAACACTACTGATACAACTGTTCTTGTCCCTATTAATATGATTAAGATTGCTAATACTAAAATTATTAAAGCTAAACTTTATAAAGATATTATTAACGAACAAGATAGTATAATTAATCTCCATAAGATTAAATATAATGCTCTTTATAAAGAAGTTGAAACTTTACAAAATAATCTTGATAATAGTAATAAAGTAAATGATAATTTAAATAAGTCTATTGAACGTATTAAACGTAAGAATAGATATTTGGTAAGCGGTGGTGCTGTTTGCGCTATCGCTTTTGTTGTTTGTTTACTAGTTAAATAAAATATTATGGCTGATGGTAAATATCCTTTTCTAGAATACATTGAAGAACCTGATAAAGAGAAAAAGTATAAGAAAGCTAGTGATTGTGGATGGTATGACCCTCATAATAACTTTTTAATTGGAGATAGTGGTGGCTTTCTTTTAAATATTAGACCTGGCAAATTTGTTAATACTGAACTTTTTAATGAAGCTGCTAGAACATATCAAGCCACAGGTAAATATACTCAATTTAAAGTTGATAGTATTCCTCATAGACAATTTAGACGTAGAGAATGTGATAGACGACGTAATGGTTTTTCTGCTCCTTGTTGGCAAAATCCAGATGGAAGTATAGAAGATGTTTGGATAACAGGTGGTCATTATAATTTTCTTAATTATACTCGTATGGAGCGCACAGATGAATCATCTGTTATTGTTACTGAACATGGAGCTACTGCTAAAAAGATTTATAGTTTTCCTAGTTTTATTGATGCTCAATTTTGGACTTGGCAAATTATAGAATTTTGTAGACGTAATGGTTTACATCTTATTATTGATAAAACTCGACGTGGAGGTTTTTCTTATATTATGGCTGCTGATAGTTCTAATGAAGTTAACTTATCTAAGCATAAAGTTGTTATTCATGTTGCAGCTGATAATAAGTATTTAATTAAACAAGGAGGTTTAAGTGATTTTGCTGTTAATAACTTAAAGTTCTTTGAAGAAAAGACTCCATTTAAAAGAGGTATATATAGTCCTACTACTGATAGTTTTAAACTTGGTTATCGTATGAAAAATGGAGTTGAAGCTGATGATAGTTGGTCTAGTTCTCTTTTAAGTGTTAGTGCTAATAATAATCCAGACTGTGCTATTGGTAAAGATGCTGTTACAATTAAAGTTGAAGAGCTATCTACAATGCAGAATTTTGATGAGTTTATGAATGTAACCGAACCTACAATGACTGTTGGTACTCGTACTACTGGTACTCTTATGGCTTGGGGAACTGCTACCGCTGCTAATATGCAAATATTTGAACAAAACTTTTATAATCCTAGAGCATTTGGATTTATGGCTTTTGAAAATGTTTTTGATAATGATGCTCGTAATGAAGTTTGTGGATTTTTTAAATCTTATGCTTGGGGTCTTGAAGGAGAAATAAATGGAGTTAAAGGATTTGATGAAGATGGAAATAGTAATCTACGAATAGGGCTTCAGCTTGCTGCACGAGAAAGAATTGAAAAGAAAAAGACTGCTAAGACTTTTGCAGAATATCTTAATTATCTTGGTCAGCGTGCTTTATTTCCTGCTGAATCTTTTAGTAGTGCTAGTGAAAATATATTTAGTAGTGAAGCTCTTAATAAGTTTGAAGATAAACTTAGAGTTGATAATAGTTATAAGTTTTATACCGATGGTGAACTATTTGAAGATGGAACTAAAAAGATTTATTTTAAATCTAATGCTCGTATAAGAATTGAAAATCCTGATATGAAAACTTATGATTATATTCAAGGAGTTCCTAGACGTGGTAACGAAGACCCTCATGGTTGTATAAGAGTTTGGTTTGCTCCTGAATATGAAGAAACATATATTGGCGATAGGCTTATAAGAAGTATTTTTCCCGGTACTTATGTTGCAGTTTATGACCCTGTTGGTATTGATAAAGATAAAAAAGAAATTACTGATAGACATTCTCATAATAGTATATTTGTTATTGAAATGCCTAGAGAACGTAATGGATTTAAACCTAAGTTGTGTGCTGCATATTATGGACGTACTGAACGACTAGAAGAAGCTGATGAAAAGTTTTATCGACTATGTAAATGGTATAATTGTATTGGTACTGGACTTGTAGAAATAAACCGTGGTGAAACTGTTTCTAATTTTCGTAAATGGAAAGCTACTAAATATCTAGGTTATGAACCTTTATATGTTTGGGATTCTGCTGTTAAAGAAAAAGTTAGTACTAGTTATGGTTATAATATTGGTAGTGGTCCTAAGAAACTAGATGGTCTTCGACTTCTTAAAGAGTTCTTATATGAAGTTATTGGTAAAAATGAATTTGGAGAAGATATTTATGTTTTTGAAAGATTTCTTGATTATCAAACAATTCTTGAACTTAAAAAGTTTAATGCCGAAGGTAACTTTGACCGTATATCTAGTCTTATACTTTTAGGTATATATTGGAAGTCTATTGATATTAAAGGTAAACGAGAACTTGCTAGTCGTAAGAAAGTTACAGAAGATAATGATAAAACAGATATTTTTAATAGACAATGGTTTTAAGATTAAACAAATAAAGATATGTATAATTTTGGTAGACTTGATTTTCCTAATCAGCATGTTAGTTATGCTGAAAAACAAGAAGTTGATTGGTATGCTAAATGCTGTGATTATGTTATAGAAGCTGGTATTGCTTGTAAAGCTGATTTTAATGTAGAAGAAAAATTTAATATTCTTCTTGGCAATATTCCTAGAGAATATTATAGAAAAACTCTTAATCCTTATAATGAGAAAGATGAGAATCTAACTCGTTTTCCAGCTACTATGCGTAATTATGATATGATGAAAGGTATTATTAGAAGATATATTGGTGAATATATTAAGAATCCACATGATTTTATTGTTGGAGCTAATAATCCAGAAGTTGTATTTGCTAGAGATGCTGAACTTGGTAAACAAATTATGATGCTTGCTGAACAAGCTGTTGCTAAGAAAATACAAGAAAGTTATATGCAGTTTGTTAATGAAGGTAATAATCCTGAACAATTTAATCCTGAACAAGCTGTTGATATTGAAGCTTTTATTAAAGAATTTAATGAAAATTTTATTGATGATATTAGTGCTCAAGGACAAGATTTAATTAATGTTATTGATGACCTTACTGATGCTTTTACTATATACGCTAGAGCTTATTTTGAATTTGTTGCTTTTGGAGCTTGTTATACATATAGAGATGTTGTAGGTAATCAATTAATTAAACGTGTTGTTAGTGTTAGAGATGCTTTTCCTGTTCCTAACGATAATATGTTTGCAGAAGATTATGATATGTTTGCTGAACGTCGTATGTTGACTAAACAGCAAATTATAGATGAATTTTATGAATATCTTTCTGAAAAAGAACGTGAAGCTCTTGATACATATTATCAATATAGTGCTACTACTTCTAGTGATAAAGCACTTTTAAATTGGGATAAATATATGTATTATTTTGGTGATATATGTAGTAAATTTAATAAAGATGATTTGCAACATATTAAGAACACTAATATAATGGCTCGTGATGCTAATAATGGTTTATTTGAAGTTTGGCATACTGTTTGGAGAGGTGAAATAAAAGAAGGTATTCTTACATATAGTAATGGAGCATTTGTTACAACAAGAATTGTTGATGAAACTTATCAGCTTAACCCTGCTGGTGGTGATATTAGTATTGAATGGGTGTGGCGTCCACAAGTTTATGAGAGCGTTAGAATTGGCTCTCGTGCTACAAGTATATATCCTTATAAGGCTCGTCCTATTGCTTACAATAGGAATGGTAAACTTCCTTATAATGGTATTGCAGAACTTTTGCCTGGTTTTGGAAGATTTAGTATTGTAGATACAGTTATTCCTTATCAAGTATTTCGTAATATAGTTTCTTATCATAGAGAAATGGCTATTGCTAAAAATAAGATGAATGTTCTTATGATTGCTAAATCTCTTCTTGGTAAAAAACCTGCTGAAACTATATATCGTATGGCTGCTGATGGTGTGCTTTATATTGATGATGAAGATGATGCTAATCTTGTTAAAGCACAAAATGTTCGTTATCTTGAAAGTCGTATGAATAATTATATTACTGAACTTGGACAACTTATCCAAGAGATTGAACAGACTGCTAAAATGGAATGTGATATGACTCCACAACGTTATGGTGAGATTGCTAATAGTGCTGGTAAAGGAGTTACTGACGAAGCAGTTATTCGTGGAAGTATGGGTTCTGTTATTATTGAATTTATATTTGATAAAATGAGAGAACGAGATTATCAAGCTGAAATGGATTATACTAAACTTGCTTGGATTGATGGTCTTAATACTTCTTATAAAACTAAAGATGGTGATATTAGATATTTAAGTCTTGATATTAATAGTCATATATTTGCTAATTATATTGTTACTTGTAAAACTTCTGTTAAAGAACGCGAGAAACTTGAACAATATAAACAACTTGCATTTAGTGCTGCTCAAAATGGTAATATGGATATGGCTAATGCTGCTATACGTGGAGATAATGTTGCTCAAATTAGTAAACTTATTGATAAGTATCAAAATATTCAACGTGAGCATGAACTTGATGTTGAACGTGTTTCTCAACAAACAGAACAACTTCGTCAAGAATTTGAACTTGCTAAGATTGATAGAAAAGCAGAACAAGATAGAGAAACTATTAGAGTTGAAAAATATCTTGATGGTCAAATTGAAGCTATGAAAGCAAATGCTAATATTATGAGTTTTGATAATGGTCTTAGTGATGCTGAAAAGAGTCAAGCTGAAGAACGTATGGAAAATGCTAGACTTAATCTTGAACGTAGTAAACTTAGTTTAGATGCTCAAAAGACTTCTGTTGAAGCGCAACTTAAAGAAAAAGAATTAGCTGTTAAACTTAAAGAAAGTGATGATAAAGTCAAGATTGCAAAAACGAATAAAAATCGTTATGATAGTAAAAGTAAATAATCGGCTGTACTTCTAAATTTTGTTCATAATAGGGCTGGACTTGCTTGTGAAAGTAGGTTCAGCCCATTTTCATTTTTCTTTACATCACATGAGCCATTTTAAGCTCATTTTAAGCACTTTATTCATTTCGTGATAGATTAATCATTATGATAAAATTTGATTCATACACGGCTTCTCTGAAAGCGACAGGTTAGGTTATCAGTAATAAATATTCTAGTTAGCAATAGTATGTTAGTCGGCAAATCAGCTTAAAGGTGAACATATTTTAACGATACAAGTAAAACTCGTATTATTATTATAGTTTATATTTGTGATATAGTAATTAATTAAAAACAAAGAGTTATGCCTAATTTTGATAGTTTTGGTTTTAATGGTGAAACATCTAATGGTGATGGAAAACCTACTGACGACATTACAGACCTTGATACAGGTAAAACAGGGCAGTTAGATGCTGATGGTAATTCTATTGATGATATTACTAATAATGGTAATGGAGATGGGAATAGTGATTCTAATGCTAATAAAGATAACCAATCTTCATCCTCCACGGGGGGTAAGCCTAATGACAAAGCGAATGACGCTGATGTTGAATATGGCTTAGAAGAAGGTACTATTATCGAAGATGGAGATAATAGATATACTGTTGATAAAGACGGTAATCTTATTGACTATAAAGGTAATATCTTTAAAGCTAAAAATGAAGTTGCTGCTTATCTTAAAGAATTTGAAGTAGAAGATACTAAAGAAGAAAATACTATTGATGTTAAATCGATTCAAGAACTTGTAGGTGTTTCTGTTACTTCAGAAGATGGTAAAGCTGTTACTTTTGAAAATACTCCTCAAGGAGTTGCAAGTTATATTCAATCCGTTATTGATTTAAAACGTGATGAATTTGCTCAAGCTGGTGTTAATAAATTATTTGAAGATTATCCTATCGTTGGTGATTTTCTTAATTATTATGTTGCAAATGGTAATTCATTTGAAGGCTTTGGCGAACTTCGAGATAGAAGCGGTATTGAAGTAGATGAAAATAATGTAAGTCAACAAGAAGCTATTGTTCGTGAGGCGTTTAAGGAATTTAATCGTCGTGGTAATGTTGATAAGTATATTCAATATCTTAAAGATAGTAATGAACTTTTCAATGTTGCTAAAGAAGAACTTGAAGCTCTTCAGAAAGCTGATAACGAAATGCGTGAAGCTAATGCTAAAGAAGCTATGCGAGTTAAAGCAGAAGAAGAGAAACAACTTGTGGAATTTTGGAATGGAGTTAAAGAATGTATTGATAAACGACAAATTGCTGGTTATCGTATTCCTGAAACTGTTATTATTGAACGTAATGGAAAACAAATTTCTACTACTCCAGAAGATTTCTTCAATTATGTTTATCAAGTTGATGATAAAGGACTTTCTCGTTATGAAAATGATTTAATGAAGTTATCTCCTGCTGAAAGACGCGATGAAGAACTGCTTAAGGCTTGGCTTAAATATACAGGTAAAGGTTATGATAGTTTGATAGAAATGGCTGTTTCTGATAAAGAAGCTAAAAAGTTGAAACTTACTGCTAGTCAACGTAAATCTACAAAAGGAGCTATTAAAATAACTAAACCTGACAGTAAAAAAGACGTTCTGAAAGATGAGCGTTTTGGTTATTAACATAATAGTAAATTTGTAGATGAAAACATTACGTGTTATTGGACAAACTCGTTATGAAGATAGAGGTTATTCTAATGAAGAATCAATTGCTTATCTTCAGCTTCAAAAGCCAGAAGAAATTAATAGTTTTCTGACTTATAATTATGGTATGGATGATGACCGTTTTCCTTTAAGTTTTATTACTGAAGGTCAAGGTAGTCGTGGTATTAAAGATGTTGCTACTGTACAATGGACTTGGAAAACTATGGGTCGTATGAAGTTTACAGACTTTGTAACTTACTTTAATACTGCTGTTACTAAACCCGGTCAAAATGGTAGTGAATTTGAAGTTCATTTCTCTACTCATTGGTTTATTGAACAACATGGTCTTACTGCTCCTGATGGTGTTACTCAAGTTCGTATTCAGAAAGACTTAGGTGAATCTGCTTATGGTTATGCTTATCTTTTGAAACTTACTTCTCCTAATCCTGATGCTTATGTTGACCCTCAATGGTTGGCTAAAGGTATGTATTGGGCAATGAGTGCTCCTACTGTTTCTGAATCTTATTCTAAAGGTAATAGAAGCAATACTATGGGTCCTGCTGGAATGACTTCTCAACTTGAGTTTTATCGTTATTCTAAAGAAATAGCTGGTAATCTTGCTAATGTTGTTACTCAATATCAATTCCAAAATGATAATGGTGGTACTTCTAATCTTTGGATTAACGAAGAGATGCGACAGTTCAACTTGCACATGAGAGTAATGAACGAAGAACGTTTGTGGAAGTCTGAATATAACCGTTTACCTGATGGTACTATTCCTTTGAAAGACCATGATAATGGTAAACCTATCCCTCGTACTGCTGGTATGTTAGAAATTTGTCGTGAATCTAACTATGATACTTATGGTGAACTTCTGACTATTAACAAACTTGAACGTACAATCGGTGATGTTCTTGACCGTGATACTCAAGATGGCGATAAGAATGTAGCTCTTATGGGTGGCAAAGGATTTATTCGTGACTTTGAAATGGCTATCAGAACTGATGCTAAAGAAAACGGATTTATTACTCCTCTTGGTGAAAAGATGATTCAAGATAATGGTGATGGTCTTTCTTATGGACGTTACTTTAATAAGTATAAAACTCCAGATGGATATACTATTACTGTTATTCATAATGCTTATTTCGATAAGGGTACTGATGCTGAAGCTGCTAAGCAAAATGGTATGATTCATCCTACTACTGGCTTGCCTATTACTTCTCATCAAGCTGCTTTGATTGATATGAGTAATTATAAAGGTAATCAGAATGTTCGTATAGTACGTCAAAAAGGACAGGCTTATAAAGCTAAAGTTATTGAAGGTATGACTGATATTCCTGCTTGCTGGGGATTGCCTAATACTAATCATGCAGCTACTGAAATTGATATGGCTCGTTATGAAGTTAAAGGCTCTATTGGTTTGCAGGTAGATAACACTACTAAGATGTTCTTATTGAAATGTGTATTATAATCATTTAAAAGAAGCTATTTAAGATATGGATTTTAACAAAGTAAATGAAGCTAATAAAGCAGGAGAAAATACTCCTGCTGCTTCTAATGTAAATACAGATAAACAGGTTATACCCCCCGTAGAGGATGGAGTAGATAAACAGCCTGCTAATACAGTAGGATTTAGAGATGAAAGTCTTGATGAACCTTATACTGAAAAACGAACTATTACTATTAATTTAGTTACTAATTATTCATTATATCGTAGAGTTAATGATAAAACATTACCTAAACGAATGGATAAGATTGGTAGTTGTGTTCGTAGTTCTCGTACTCTTTCTTCTAATAAAGGTGAGATTGAATCTTATTTTCCTGCTTTAATTGGTCTTGCTCCTAATAATGAAAACTTTATTTCACGGGTTAAGGCTTATCTTAATAATATTAGTGTTTCAGTTGATGAACTAGGTAAGACTTTTGATATTTCTTTCTTTTGGAATCGTAAACGAGATTATCTTCGTTTTAGAGCTGAAGAAGAAGCTATTGAAACTGCTTATATGAATAGTGACCGTAAAGGAGTTAAAGAACTTAGAGAAGCTCTTGAAGCTAAAATTACTAAGTTAAATCTTCTTGAAAGTGAAAAGTATAAATATGGTTATCCTATTGTTCTTGATGATTATCTAATTTATCGTCATTGTTTATTATATAAAGATGTAGCTAAAGATATTGCTCTTATTAATTCTGACCCATCTATTAGATTTTATTTTAAAGATGACCAAAGAGAAGCTGAGCGTCTTGCTAAACATCGTCAGGAAATTAATTCTGCTAAAGGCAATTATGTTAAACTTCTCACGAATAGTGATTTGTTTGATGCTGTATTTATTCAATACTGTGTTGCCAATAATATTAATATTCCTAACGGTATGGCTATGGATACTGTTGATAAACAATCACATCTTGATAAATTTAGTACAAATGAACCTGCTAAGTTTAATAAACTTTGTAATGATAAAGATATTACTATTAAATCTTTAATTGAGGTTCTTATTTCTCGTGGAGAATTTATCAGAGCAATTCATAATCAGAATATTACTACTCCTGATGGTGAGTTCATTGGTGCTAATGTTAAAGAAGCTGTTACATGGTTTAAAAATCCTACTAATAGTGCTCTTGTTAGTGCTTATAAAAATAAACTTAAAAACATTTGATTATGAACATTGGGGAGATGCACGTGACGTTCAGAGAACTGGCACAACAGATGGGTATGCAGACCGTTCGTGCTATTCTCATGGAAGATATAGATATTTGTCTTAATGCTGCTATAATTGAAAAAGCTAGAAATGTAATAGTAGAAAACGTTGGACCTGTTCCTTATAATGATAAGGTTGCTCGACAAAATGCTTCTATTAGTCCTGTTAATGCTCTTAGAACTTTATACACAGCGGGTACTGTTAACGGCGGAGATATTACAGGTGGTGGAACAGAAGTTGACCCTTATAAAATTAACATTGATAGCGACGGAATAATGCTATATACAGGCTTTCAAGTTAGTTATAATGGCAAGACAATTTATGATTGCAGAATTATTGAAGCTGAAGATTTAGGTCAAACGCTAAGAGATTTCTGTAATCGTGCTGCGAAAGATGCTCCGATAGTTACTATATTTGGAGATGAATCTGGTATCAATGTTGATATATATACTGGACGTAATAATACAGTTAAACCTCAATTAGTTAAATATCTTTATATCAAAGAACCTGCTAAAGTTAAATTTGATGAAGATAGAGAAGAAGATTGGGTTAATTGTGATTTACCTCCTTATTTACACATGGAAATAGTTATGCGTGCAGTACAGATTTATCTTGCTAGTATTGGTGCTACTTCTAATGGAGCTGATAAACAAAGTTAAACTCTAAATTAAATTAAAAATGAGACAGTTTTTGTTAGCGGGCAATGTCGCTTATGGAGCGAGTTTACCTCTTGCTGCTGGAGCGGTTGCTTTTACTTATCTTGCTGATGGCAAGGAAATAATTGACGCTAATGGTACTAAGATTACTGACAAATTTTACATTAATCTTGGTCGTGAAGCAAATGGTCCTGTAGTTCTTCCTGCTTATAAGAAACATCTTACTTTTGTTAAAGGTGTTTATCAGGCTGCTACTACTTTCTCTGCTAATCTTACTATCGGAGATGTAAATGCTTATTCTGATTATTCTATTATGATTGTGAAAAAAGGATTAAAGTTCAATGAACGTAATCGTTGGACTGCTACCATTCATACTGGTCTTAATCCTACTGCTAATGATGTAGCAAAGAAATTAGCTAACCAAATTAATAACAATACTATTGGTCATGGTATTAAAGCAACAATTGCTGATGCTAAAATTACTTTAACTGCTGAGTCTAAAGGTATTGATTATGAAATTCTTGGAGCTGATGAATTAGTTGGTATTAGTGTTACAGTTACAGCTACTGGTTTTCCTGCATATGGAGATGCGGCTTATATTACTGATTTGGCTAATAAAGCTGCTGCCGATGCTGGTATCGAATATACTTATCGAGATACTTATACTGAACTGTATCCTACATATCCGCTTAATCCTTTGAAACAACCTGATAGTGCAGATGCTGGATATACTATCTTTACTCTTCGTTTTGCTGTTCCACGTGAAATGAAAACTAGAGATGAAGTTGTTCATCAGATTGTACAAATAGCGTTCCCTACTGGAGCTACTGCTATTGCAACTGTTGAAACTATCCTTAAAGCTATTGCTACTGAAGAAAAAGCATAACCTATTACCCGACTCGATTAGGTAAATATTAGGTAATATTAATCGAATAGGGGCTATTGGTATTAGCATTAGTGTTGATACTGATAGTCCCTATTCTTGTATCTATAAAAATGGAATTAATTCAAAATGCCTTTGAACAAGGTCTTATTCCCGGTATTGTTATTGTTATTTATCTTATAATTAATAAGATAATTGATAATAACAAAAGAAATCCTTTAGATGATATTGCCAAACTTCTTAACATAGTTACTAGAGATATTATTGAAAAAGATAGAGAAAAATCTAAAGCTGTTATTTCTATTACTATAGTTAATGCAGCTTCGGAATGTGCAAAGTTTGTTGCTTCAACTATTATTACTAATAATGTTGATAATAATCGTGACCAAATAGAATATAACGCTAGACATTTAGTTAATAGTGTTTATTATGATGCTTATTCTAAACTTAATATGTATCGTGGTGATGAAGATTATCTTAGTCATTATATGAAAGAAGAATGGAAAGAAGATGTTTATGGTGATATTATTAATATAATATATAATAAACATCTTGATTCTAACCAACGTATATTAGCATTTAATAAACGTATTGATATTAGAGTTAATAATTATACTGCTTATATTATTAATAAAGCATTTAAATAAGATGGTATTATGATAAGAGGTTATATTAGTAATCCAAAACAGCTATCTAAAGAGATGCAATTGCGTATTGCAAGCATGGCTGAAAAACAGGTGAGAATAGCAGAATTAGGCTTTCCATTGGACGAAAAAAATTGGTGCAAGTTAACACAAGGACAAATTTTAATTCAAGCTCTAGAAGCCTTAGAATTGCTTTCTGATGAGCAACAAAAATCAATTATTAATTCATACAATAACTTGATGCTAGAATGAGTGAACAAATAGATGATAATTATGTTAATGGTGTCTATGTAAAAGCTGATGGAACTGAACAAGTTGAGATTAATCCTCAATATGTTTATATGACTGTTCCTAGCAAATATGTTTGTACTTATCACAAACTATTAGTTCTTATGGCACAATATGGACTTGATATGCTTAATGATTGTTCTGCTACTTGTAAAGGTAATAATAAAAATATTATTACTTGTTGGAATATGTTCCAATCTGCAATGGCTGCATATCAACTTGGTCAAGATAAACTTGCTGAAACACTTCTTAAATATATTAAAGGACAACTTAATATTATTTATGAAGGTAGTGAACAAATTCAGTATAGTGGTTCTATTACGCTTCCTGTTGATGAAGAAGGTAAAATTCATGCAATAGTTAGTTGTGGAGATGCTCCTAAATTTTATGTTGACCCTGAAACTGGTAAACTTTGGGAGAAGAAAGAAGAAGGTAAAGAATATAATGAAACTTATAGTCTTAGTGATGTTGATTATGATAATGAATAATGTGAATGTGTTCCATCCTCTACGGGGGGTCTACACTATGAATTTAGTAAACCTAGAGAACGTATGAAAACAATAGAAGAAGAACTTGGTAAAGTTAGTCTTACTTGTAATGGTCAATGGAATGATAGACCTTATGAAAGACTATGTATAGTTCATGACGGTTTCTATGCTAGCTATATATCTCGTAAAGCTGTTCCTGCTGGTATTCCTTTATCTAATGAAGAGTATTGGCAGCCTATTGCTAAACTTCGAGAAGATTTAGTTATTGATTATGAAACCTTTAAGAAAGAAATACTTGAACTTATTGCTGTTGTTCAAAGAGGTCTTAAAGCTGCTAGAATTGTAGTATCTACAATGGAAGATAGAGATGCTCTTACTTGGGAACAGATTGGAGTAGGTTGTGAAGTTTATGTTATTGAAACTAAAAAGAGTTATATTCTTGATGAAATAACTCCTGTTACTAATGCAAAGAAATGGCATCTTGAAGCTGATTCTGAAATTGGTTCTAAATTTGTAGAATCATTTAGTGGTATGTTTCCAAGAGCAATTGCAGAACGTGCAGTTGCTGATGAATTTGGTATTAATATTCAAGATAATTATCTTCGTCGTAATGTTGTAGTTAATTATATGGCACAAGTGCTTAAACAGTATTTTGAAGATAATGCTGTTCAAATACTTGAAGGTCAGATTACTCCTGAAATGCTTAGTGAATCTGTTAAACAAATGTTTACTGCTTCACAGATTACTAATGCAGCTGATGAAGAAGATTTAACTGTTGTTGATAATCTACTTAAATTTGCAGATAAAGACTATAATACAAATGATTATAGCGGAAAGGCTCGTAAATATCTTCGTAAGAATATGATTAGTGGTGTTAATACTCTTACTCAAGATATGATTAACGAGCCTAATACTATTTATATACTTCAATATGATTATTGTTTAGCTGGACAAACTATTGAACTTCCAGATAATAGTATAATTCTTTGGAGAGGTGGTAGATTATATGATGGAGCTGTTAAACTAAATAAATGTAGACTTCTTAGTAATTATCGTCAGGAAGATATGTTTGATAAAGAAACTATATCTTTAGATGGTGATTGGGCTAAAGGTCAAATACTTTATCATCCTCTTGATTTAGGCGAAGATAATAAACAAGTTGAAATTACAGGTTGGGGTGGTTCTTATACCAATGATTTTTATTGGTTTTGGGATGGAGAAAAATGGGTAAGTATGGGTTTTGATTTATCTGTTTATCTTACTCGTGCTGAATTTGAAGCTTTCTTAGAGAAGTTAAGAGAAGAAATGGAAAAGTTCTATGCTTGGCTTCTTGAAGAACTTAGAAAGATTAATAAACATCTTGAACTTCATGACCAACAGATAAGTAATCTTCAACAAGAAGTTTCTAATATTAATACTAGAATAGATAATCTTATTACTGAATATAACGCTAAATTTACTGATATTTATAATAAGATTGGAGATTTAAATAGTAGTGTAGAAGATAGTATTAATAATCTAGAACAATATATTAATAATAAGATTGAAGAGATTCTTAATAAGATAAACCAAAATGGTAGTAATATTAGTAATGAGTATAAACAGTATTTTGAGAGTAATTATGTATCAATGTTTAAAAATAAGATTAAAGCTGGTACTAATATTACTTTTGTTGAAAACTCTGATGGTACTATTACTATTAATGCTACAGGTGGTGGTTCTGGCGGCGGTGGATTAACCGAACAAGAAGTAAGAGATATTGTTAATTCTATGCTTAATAATTATTATACTAAGTCTGAAATTAATGATATTATTGCTGGTATTGAAGGCGGTGGAGGAAGTGGTGGAGATGGCACTCATAATGTTATGTCTACTACTCAACTCGGTGAAGCTAGAACAGGTAAATATCTTACTATGAGTAAATTTGCTGATAGTGAAACTAAACCTAGTAGACTTGATGTTGATTTTAATACTCTTTATACAGATATTAAAAATAAATTAGTAAATGATGGATTTGGCTCAGGTGGTGGAGGAGGAACAACAGGTGGAGTAACTGCTACTCAAGTACAAACTTGGATTGCTGCTGTTATGCCTATTGGTTCTATTATGCTTTGGGATACTACTACACCTCCAACAGGTTGGGAAATATATACTGCTGCTCAAGGACGATTTGTTATGGGTCATATAGGTGGTGGTATTAATATTTATAATAATCCTAAACAAAATACTCTTAATCAGAGTACTGTTCTTAAAAATGTAGGTGATACTTATGACCCTGCTACTCCTGGTTTAAATATTGGAGCTTACGGTTTTTATATTGGTGGTACTGATTTACCATTACATCAACATGCAATTGCCGCTAGTAGTGGTAAATGTGGTGATGGTAATCATCATGTTGTAGTTCCTAGTAACTGGCGAGCAAATGATCATGGTAGATCTTTGGATCAAGATTGTAGAAATACTTATCCTTATGGTACTACTAAAACTAATTATTGGGATTTAAATATTAATAAAAAGACCAATTGGTATATGACTGGACCTAATATTAGTAGAAATGGTGAAATGGTGTGGACACAAATTAGTACAGATAATTGGACAGGAAATTATCTTGCTATTAATAAACTATTACCTACTATTGCTTTACATTATATTAAACGTGTTTCTAATCCGTGGTAATTATGGCTGAAGAAGAAAATGTTTTTGTTGGTACTAATTGTCAATCTTTTGACCCTAGTAAAGTTCAATGTGATAAAGAAGGCAATATGCCAATTCATATGCTAGATAAGTATTGTGAAGAAACTGACACTAGATATAATATTTATCCTTTGACTGTTATTCAAGCTATTTTTGATGGTGTAACTGGAACAAGATTAGATAGAATACTTGCCGCTTGTAATAGTATTTATTTAACTTGGGAAGGTACTTTTGCCGATACTGTTAATAAACTTGATAAAATTTATCGTCGTAAAGGATATATTATAACATATCGTGATGAAACTAATGTTAATTGGACTCAACGATATAATAGTGATGATATTAGTGATGAAGCTTGGACTAATCCTGACAATTGGGAAGGATGGTCTTTTGATACTGTTATTAAAGATTTGTCTGAAGCTCTTGAAAAAATATTTACTAATATAGGTGATTATAAAGATTTTCTTGATGTTATTACTAGTTTTATTAACGAGTTTGTTATTAATGTGTTTAATAATATTAATAACTATCCTAAACTAGTTGAAATTATTAAGAATAGTACAGTTAAAAGTTTACCTATTATTGTTAAAGACATATTCAATAATATTAATGAATATCCTGAGCTTAAAGAGATATTTAATCAATATATTAAACAATGGACTGAATCTATCTTTAATAATATTTCTTCTTATCCTGCTCTTAGTCAATTTATTACTAATGCTATTAATTCTCATGTAGAAACTACTATTAATAATATATTTGATAATATTGATAGTTATCCTAATATTAAGAATCTTATTGTTACTAATACTGTTAATAAAGTAGTTGATATATTTAAAAATATTGGTCAATATCCAGAATTACAAGAAGCTATTCAGAATAATGTTAATGAACGAGTAGATTATATATTTAATAATATTAATAATTATCCTGAACTTATTGGTATTCTTTCTGATCTAGTTTGTAATTGTGTTAAGAATATATTTGCTAATATTAATAATTATCCAGCTCTTGTTACTTGTATTAATAATGCTGTAAATAGTAGAGTTGATTATATTTTCAATAATATTGATAGATTTCCTATTCTTAAGAATCTTATTGAAACTAAAGTAGAAGCTAGAGTTACTTATATATTTGAACATATTAATAACTTTACTGAACTACTTAATGTTATTAAAGGTAATATAGAAAATATCTTTGATAATATTGATAATCATCCTAACCTTAAAGTTGTTATTGAGAATAAAGTTGAATCTACAGTTGAACATATATTTAATAATATAGATAATTATCCTACTATTAAAGAGAAGATTATTCAATTCTGTAATGAAGCTATTGAAGCTAAACGTGGTGTAGCAAATGGTATTGCTAGTCTTGATGGAGATGGTAAAGTTCCAGCAAGTCAATTACCAAGTTATGTTGATGATGTTCTTGAAGGATATTTTATTGATGATACTCATTTTGCTGAAAAATATATAGAAGATGCTCCTGTATATTATACTCCTGAAAAAGGTAAAATTTATGTTGATATAAGTGAAAGTACTGATTATAGTGGTAAGACTTATCGTTGGTCTGGAACTAAATATTCAGTTATATCTGAAACTTTAGCTTTAGGTGAAGTTACAGGTACTGCTTATGACGGAGGTAAAGGTAAGAAAACTACTAATACTGTTAATAGTTTATCTAATGAACTTGTTAGTAGATTAGATAGAGTTGAACAAACAGCGGAAGGACTTAAAATTGTATATAGTAAATCTATTAAAAACAATGATACAAATTTATATAATACTCCAAGTCCTGTTGCTCTTGTTTTAATTAATGCTAGTAAAACTGCTAATGGTGCTATGTCTGCTGCTGATAAAGTTAAACTTGATGAAACTTTACCTAATCAAATTACTGAACTTAGTAATAATGTTTATACTAAAGAAGAAATTAATAATAAGTTTGATAATGTGCCAACAGTAGAAAATACTTATACTAAAGCTGAAGTTGATAAAGCTATTGCTGATGCTATTAAAGCTTTAATTCCTGCTGGTTATGAACTTGTTATTAAAAAGAAAACAACTTAATATTAATCATGGTGGTACTGAATAAGTGCCACCATTTAAAGTTTATAAAGTTATGCAAGATATTAATCAACAATTATATGAAAGAAAAGATACTCCTGAAGGATTTATTCCTGTTTATGGTGTAGTTATAACTGTTCCTACTGGAATATATATTAGTGGACAAAAAGAATTTACTTGTGATAAAACTTTTGATGAAGTAAAAGAAATATTATTAAAAGGCGGAAGTATTATTGCTGTTGATAACAATAATAATAGAATTAATTTTGATAGAATTGTTATAGGCAGTAACGATATTAGTGCTACAATTACTTATTTTTCTAATGGTGGAATTAATAAAATTGATTTAAGTTGGGATAAAGGTATAGCTAGAGTTGGAGGTGAAGAAACTAAAAGTATTAATACTTTTGTAGCTATAAATAGTAATTCAATTATTAATGGATATAATATTGATACAATAATTAATAAAGTATTTGATAGTGCTGATGATTCAGAAATATTAGCTACTATAAATAATATATTTACTAATTTTGGTAATTTTGTTACTGCTATTAATAAACCTAATTCTGTATTTTATGGTGATAACGGAAAATATAGTGTTAGAATTAGTGGTGGTGTAATTGTAATAGTATGGGATGCAGATACATATATAGGACATGTTACTATTAATAACACAGGAGCTTATATTTATAATACTATTCAAATAGTTGACCAAACTCTTTATAGATTATCTAATCTTACTGTTGAACCGATAGTTAATCCTAAGATATGGATTGGCACTGCTACCCAATATGCAGCTATTGCTCAAAAAGATAATAATACTACTTATATAGTTAAATCAAATGCTTAAGTTATGGCTATATATCAAGGAGATATTGAAATACATGATATTAAACTTGGTAGTATAGATGTATTTGAAATATATCAAGGTTCTAAACTTGTTTATCCAGAGAATACTGAAGTTACTGTTACGTTTAAATTGAATGTTTCCGGAACTGTTACTATTAATGGTTATATTCCTGTTATAAGTGAAAGTAATACTAAATTTGTATTTACTATTCCTATTAAAACTGATTATACTGCTATTATTACTGCTGAACATTATAAATCTCAAACTATTAGTGGTAATAGTGGTTATTTACCTATAACTCATAATGTAGAATTAGAATGGGAACAAAGATTTATTTCTTATACTGTTACTTTTCCTACTGATGGAGTTAAAGTTTTATTTGATGGGATAGAAAAAGGAGTTATAACTAATGGTAAATTAGTTGTATTAATTGACGATACAGAAGCTAAAGATAGTTATACTGTTACATTTAAAGGTAGTAAAGCTAGTGCATATGATACTAATACATTGACGGTAGTTAATAGTAATATAGCCAATACAGGTGGTGTTTATGATTTGAAACTTCCTACTAGTTCTGTTAAAAGTGGATATAAGAGAACTGACTATGCATCCTCCACGGGGAGTATAACCAAAGGTTCTACTTATGCTGGAACTTGGATTGAAACTGTTGTTAATCTTACTGCTAGTTTTACTAGTTCTACTACTTTAGGTAGTATAAGTAATAATGTATTAACTATACCTAATAATGAATCTACTAATACTAAAAATGGTACTTTAACTGTTATATTTACTTTAGAAAATAAACAAACTAAAGAAGTTAGTGCTGCTTTAAATCAAGCTGCTGGAGCTAAAGTTTATACTAATTGGGTATTAGATTTACAAACTGATGGAACTAGTGTTGAAGCTAAAGGCGGCACTAGAACTATTACTGCTAATGTTGCCCGTAGAACTTATAAATGGAATAACACTGGTACTGTTTATAGTGAAACTGCTACTCCTACTCTTAGTATTAGTGGTAGTGCTAGTCTTAGTGGAAATCAAATAAAATTTACATCAAACGAAAGCGTTTCAGCCCGTTCAGCGACACTTACAGCTAGTTATGTAGGATTGTCCAAAACGGTTACGATAACGCAGCAGGCAGGCGCAAAAGTGTATTCAGCGTGGTCTGCTTGGACTGTTTCTATCTCGGCAAGCACGCAAACGATAGCTGCAAGTGGTGGTTCATCTACGATAACTACTAGTGCTAGTCGTTCTCGTACTTGGACTTGGAATGGAGTTGGTACTACACATACTGATACAGAAACTGCTACACCTACACTTAGTGGTAGTGCTGGCGGATTTACTTTAAGTGGTAAAACTGTTACTGCTAGTAACAATACTACAACAAATAATCGTAGTATAACTATTACTGCTACTAGCAATAGTGTTTCTAAATCTATAACTATAACACAATCTGCTGGTGCTAAAGTTTATGGTAATTGGTCTAGTTGG
>OIWO01000124.1_pt1 | contig 92902 bp, 90 predicted proteins | sample 1587641 | NCBI WGS metagenome assembly OIWO01 (sample SAMEA3888924, study PRJEB22519) | human gut metagenome | biome: human gut; feature: human-associated habitat; material: faeces | place: Denmark | collected 2010
CCCGGCCAGCGCCGCCGCGATCGTGCGCGCTGCGCCCTCCGGCTGCGCGCAGCGCAGCGCCAGCCCGCAGCCCTCCATGCGCAGGCCGTAGATCTCCGCACCGCACAGCACCAGCGCCGCGACATGGCCCAGCTCATGCACCGCCACGGCGAGCGCCAGCCGCGCGCACCAGCGCAGCGGCAGCAGAAAATACAGCCCGGTGAGCAGCGCGACCGCGCCCGGGCGAACATCGAGCGAAAAGCGGCGGCGCTTCATGCGGCGGCGAGGTAAAACTCCGGGTTATAGTAATACCCGTCGTGCATGAGCTCGAAGTGCAGGTGCGGCCCGGTCGCCTTGCCGGTCGCGCCGACGAGTGCGATCTCCTGCCCCATCGTGACCGTCTCCCCGGCGCGCACGAGCAGCTTGCTGCAGTGGCCGTAGAGCGTCGTGTAGCCGTCGGCATGGCGGATCTTCACATAGTTGCCGTACCCGTCGTCCTGCCCGGCGGCAAGCACCGTTCCGTCAGCAAAGGCACAGACCGCCGTGCCGGAATTGGCCGCGAAGTCTGTGCCGTAGTGAAATTTCACCTTGTTTTCCAATGGGTGCAGCCGGTAGCCAAAGCCGGACGAGGTGTAGCCCGCAACCGGCGACGCGTGCGCAAACGGCAGCTCGCTGACCACATAGCTGACATTGGCCGGCACCGCGTAGCCGGAATAGACCGCCTGCTCGTTGAGAAACGTCTCGCGCGCAGCGAAGGCTGCCTGCAGCTGCGGGCTCTGCGTCGGTTCGGGCGTCGGCGTCGGTGTGGGCTCCGGGGTCGGTTCCGGCGTGGGTGTTGGCGTCGGCTCCGGCACTGGCGTCGCCCAGCCGGACATGTTCACATTCACGGCAGGCAGATACTGCCGCAGCTGTTTGTCCTGTGCCTGCACCTGTGCGGGCGCAAACACGCTGCGGATCTCGGCAAAGACGGACTTGTAGTCATCGTCCGTATTGATAGCCGGCAGCAGCACCTCGCGCGCATCCGCGGCCGCCGCCGGGGCAACCATCTTCACCGCCGTCAGCAACAGGAACACCGTCGCGCACAAATAAACTTTCCAGCGCTTCACGCACATCACCCCCGATAACAGGAGTGTATGCAGACAGGCCCGGTTTTAGCACGACGGCAGCGCCCGCGTCGCGCGCCGCATGACCGACACAGCATAGCACGCGACCAGCAGCTCCGTGACCGGCATGGCCCACCAGATCGCAGCCGGCCCAAGCAACGCCGGCAGCAGCAAGATCAGCGTGCCGCTGATGACAAGCCCCCGCGCCACGGAAACGAAAAACGCAGCCCCCAGCTTGAGGATGGCCTGAAAATAATACGTGGAGAAGATGTTCAGCGGCAGCAGCAGGAACGACACGGCATACGTCCGGGCGATGCCCGGCGCCATGGCGAGGATTGCTGCCGTCGGCCGCATGAAGATGCGGATATAGAGGTTCGGCCAGGAGAGGCTCAGCGCCGTCCAGAAAACGGAGAACGCCGCACACGACACCAGCGCCAGCCGTGCCGTCCGGCCCCTGATACTGGCCGACCATTGCCATGTCCACAACGCCGTAAATACACGAGATGAGCGCGCTGCCGAACGCCGCCAAAAAGTATTTGCGGCGGTAGATCGTGCGCACATTGTCCCTGAGCAGATCCATGGTCATCCTCCTTAAAAAAACAAAAAGCCGGACAAGGAACAGACATTTCAGTCTGCGCCTTATCCGGCTGCCGTTTCTCTGAACAGCTCGCCCTCCAGCGAACGAGGGTGTTATGCCAGAAGGAAGATGGATTGTCAAGCGATGCAGGTAAAAAAAACGTACCCAGCTCACACGCACAAAATCCGAACATATTTATCCACGCTTGGCCGCATACACCAAGAAATTACTGGGTCTCAAGTTCACACCGGACGAAGTCCAAATCTTCCCCGTCTCCATCGCAAAATCCGAATCCACGACATACTCCTCGTGTCTTTCCAGCCTTTGAAGCCCCATGATTTGTTCAGCACCAACGACATGTTCCCACCAGAAGTGATTATCCTCATCTATTTGCGAATAGAAAAGTTCGACAGGCTCTAAACAGTACTGCCACTCGGGATGAAATCTATATTTTTCATATTCCGAATACGCAGCGCCACTAGAGCCGCTCCGATACACATAGCCATCGTCTCCGATGAGGAATCGGTTGCGTTCCTGTCCCTGAAAGGCAAGGAACGGCTGCCCATTCTTAATTGCATAAACAGCAAATGCATATCCGTCTTCCATCGACCAAAAGTCGCCGCCAATCCAGCCGAGGAGCAGCTCGTTTGTTCCATCGCCATTTAAATCTCTGAAAGAATAACCGATTCGACTCAAAAGGCCATCTGCATTTTCCCAAGCCCAATATGGATTCACAATACATTCTGCCAAACTGCGCTCCACCACATACTTGTCGCGATCCCAATCGGCTGTACCCGCCTGATGTGCATACAGTGCCTGATAATACAAGTCCAAAACGCTTGCATACCGCTGCTCATCCACACTCATTGAGCCTGCATTACTCTTGCCCGCGCCCTTATCTTCACTTGTATCCAACTCGACCGTGACATCCGGCGTAGACATTGCTTCTGGTGGCTGCTGCGAAGCTTCTGTCTCCGCAGCAGCATTATTTGCAGAACACGCACCAAAAGAAATACTAAGCAGCAAAATGACCGCAAGCAGCGCTGCCGCTTTGGCCGTTTTCACGTCTCACATCCTCCGTTCGTTGAAAAGCGTGCAGAAGTTTACTCGATCCCCTGCTGCTTGCACCAGATGTCCATGACGGTGTCCACCGGCAGGAGCTTGACCAGACGCACCTGGCGGCGCACCGGGTGGCCGAGAATGGAGACGCTCTTTTTCTTCTTGAGGTCCTGCATAGCCTGCGCCGCCACCTCATCGGGGCCGTACCACTTGTCCACATAGCGGATGTATTCATCATGATGCGCGACCTGCTGGAACTCGGTCTTGATCCAGCCGGGGCAGACGCACATGACATGGATGCCCTGCGGGCGCAGCTCGCGGCCGAGCGCGCGGGAAAGGCTCAGGACATAGCTCTTGCTCGCGCCGTAAACCGCCTGATACGGCACCGGCTGCCAGGCAGAATTGGAGCCCATGTTGATGATGCTGCTGCCGGCGTGCATATACGGCAGACTCGCGTGGCACATGCCAGTGAGCGCGAGCGAATTGAGCTGCGCGCTGGCGAGCAGCTTCTTGCGGTCCGCCTCGGCAAAGGGGCCGAACACGCCGCAGCCGGCCGCATTGACCAGCATCTTGATCTCGGGCTGCTCCTGCTCGAGCAGGGCCTGATAGGCATCGATGCTGCTCAGATCCGAGAGATCGAGCGCGATCGGGCGGATGGGGTTCGTGCACTTGTCGCGCAGCTCCTCCAGCCGCTCTTTTCGGCGGGCAATGACCCAGATCTCGTCATAGCGCGCGTCCTTGTCCACAGCGTAGACGAGCTCCCGGCCGATACCGGCGGATGCGCCGGTGATGACAGCAATGTTCATACGTTCTCCTCCAGAATGAAAATATCGGTAGTCCTATCATATCGAATTCGCTCCGGTTGCGCAAGGGATGGATATAAAAAACGCGCAGGAAGCACAAATAGGTTTTGGGAATCAGCGCAGGCCCTCAATGTCACTGATTGGGATGGCTTGCGCGCCATACTTCATGCGCAGCAATATAGGAGAGCACCTCTAAAGGCGTCATTTTGCGCGATCCGGATAAGAAAAAATCCCCTGAAACGAATCGTCTCAGAGGATTTGGGTGGTCGGAGTGGCGAGACTTGAACTCGCGGCCTCATGGTCCCGAACCATGCGCGCTACCATCTGCGCTACACCCCGATGCAGCTTTTTCATTATAATGATAACACACACGGTTGTCAAGTATCATTTTTCATTTTTTGCGGAGAAATTGTAGGACTACAATACATATTGGACACGTGAATAAAAAGATATGAAGGATATGGTCTCATGGGTTATCGTTAAGTTACCACACCAAACCAGCCCGAAAGGAGACCATATCCCTCATGAGCAAAAGTATAACACAAGACATGGCCTATCGGCAATCCCTAATGAAGTACACAGAGAAATACGACGTCAGCCGCGCCAGCCGGCAGTACAACAAGAGCCGGTCGTACATCTATTTCTGGAAGCAGCGCTGGGATGGAAGTGTGGCGTCCCTTGCCTGCCAATCCAGACGGCCCCACAGCCACCCCAACCAGCACACGGAGGCCGAGCTGAAGCTCATCCGCGATCTGCGCCGCAGGAATCCAACCCTGGGTATGCTCGAACTCTGGCACCGTCTGCGGCAGCGCGGCTACACCCGCTGCCCGGAAAGTCTGTTCCGTGTCATGCGTAAAATGGGGTTGTTTCCTGCCGAAAAGCCGAAAAATACATATAAGCCAAAGCCTTATGAGCAGATGACCTACCCCGGTCAGCGCGTTCAGGTGGATGTGAAGGTCGTGCCGCGCAAGTGCATCGCGGATCCGGAGCTTCGGCTGTTCCAGTACACTGCCATTGACGAGTTCACACGTCTGCGCTTTCTGGCGGCCTATCTGGAGCAATCCACTTATTCCTCTGCGGACTTCCTGCGGAAGCTGCGAACATAGTACGCCCGCAGAGGCATACAAGTGGAATGTGTCCAGACGGACAACGGTTCCGAGTTTACCAACCGTTTTTCGGGTAGCAAGCGCGATATGCCGACGCTGTTTGAGCGGACGGCTGCTGAACTGGGCATCCGGCATAAACTCATTCGCCCGTACACGCCGCGGCACAACGGCAAGGTGGAGCGAAGCCACCGTGAGGATCAGAAGCGGTTCTACTCTTGCCGCTCGTTCTATTCGCTCGAGGACTTTGCAAAGCAGCTTGCTGTCCACAGCCGTCGCTCTAACAACTTGCCCATGAGACCACTTCACTGGCTCTCCCCAGCAGAGTTCTCTGTCCAATATGTTTGACGAACCTACACATTTTTCATTTTTTGCGGAGAAATGCGAAATTTGTCGATTCTTGTTTTCGGAAGAAATGTTTCTTTCTGTTATTTTCATCTTGACAGTATTCCGGAATCCCACTATAATAAAACCACTGCGGTCAGCCCTGTCTTGCAAACTTTGCTGACTACATCCTTGGAGACTGTGCACTGCTGCCAGTCTCCTTTTTTCTTTCTTTCAATGCTGCGAAAATATAAAAATGCCGCGACTAACGTCGCGGCATTTTTATGGTGGACGATACAGGACTTGAACCTGTGACCCTCCGCACGTCAAGCGGATGCTCATACCAGCTGAGCTAATCGTCCGTGTCAGCGTTGGTTATTCTAACGCATCTGCACCTTCTTGTCAACCCCTTTTTTCGACGGCTCCGAAAAAAATCGGAGCCGTCGAACATGGGACGCTTTACTTCGCCGTGATATAGACCGTGCAGTCGGCCTTCACGCCGCCGCACTCGGCCGTGATCGTCGTCGTGCCCTTGCCAACACCAGTCACGACGCCCTTGTCACTGACGGTGGCAATGGATTCATCCTTGCTCGACCACGTGACGGTCTGATCGCCGCCGGCCGGATAGATCGTCGTGCTCAGCGGCACCTCATCGCCGACCTTGGCCGCAAACTCCGTGCGCTTGCTGCCGAGGAACGTGATGGTGAGGCTCGTGACCGACGGTGTCGGCGTCGGCGTCGGAGTGGGCTCCGGCGTCGGGGTCGGCGTGGTGACCGGCGCAGCGCTGGACACCGTCGCCGGCGGGGTCGGCGCCGCAGAAGCCGAAGTATTTTTGCTGGCGCTCAGGCTCACGGTGATGAGCACGATGACGGCCGCGACGACCGCGATGAGCAAAATGCCGCCGAAGAGCATCTGCCACTTCGTATTGACCGCGGCGTGCTCTGCCGCCGGGGTGCCTGCATTTTCGCTGGACGTGCGCAGCGGGATACGCTCCGCGGATCTGCTGCGGCCCGTGCCGCAATATGGACAGCGGCTGCGCAGACCGGAATACTCCCGTCCGCAGCGCCGGCAGGTGATCTTGGGAATGACGCTCATAAGAAGCCTCCAATATGTAAAGATCTGATACGCATTTGTTTTTCTATCATACACTGTTCGCAATTTTTCGTCAAGAGGGAGAGCTTTCCGCTCTCCCTCTTCCGAGACACATCAAAACTGCATCTGCACCCCGCCGGACAGATCCGAGGTCTGGATGCGCTCCTGCTGCCCGGTACGGGCATTGACGGCGATGACGCAGCGCTGCCCATCATCCGTTTCGCACAGGTACTCATAGCACAGCGTCTCACGCGCGCCATAGAGCCGGAGAAATGCCGTGCGCGTATCCACGACCTGCAGCGTCCCGGGCACGGCCGCCTGCCCCGCTTCCACGCCGATTGTATCCGCCGGGAGCGTGCGCGCCCGGTGTGTGTCCAGATACGACGCCGACGAGAAGCCGCAGGCCGTCCCGTCATCGAGCCGAACGCGCACGCGCAGCTGATCCGCCGTGCACAGGACATCGTCCTGCACATAGCAGAACGTGCAGATGAGCGACTGCCCCGCGTCCTCCGTGTCGATCAGGCGCATGTTGTCATAACCGCGCGCGCGCAGAAATGCCGCAGCTGCCTCCACCGCCTCATCGGTGGAAAGCGCCGGTTCGCCGCCGGCGCAGGAGGAATAATAGCGCAGCACTTCCCCGCCGGACACCGTGACCGCGATATAGGACGTGTCGTCCCCGTCGTCGATAGCAAAGTTCCAGCACGGTACGGTGCCCTCCGAGCGGCCAGCCGCCTGCAGACGCGCCGCATCCATGTCCAGAAAAGCCGCAGCCGCGGCCTGCGCCTGCTCCTCCGTGACCTCGCCGCGGCCCGCCAGCATGGCATAATCCGCCGCCGTGCGCACCTGATAGCTGCCGTCCGCGATCGGGAGCGGCAGCTCCTCAAACGAATCGGCCAGCGCCGCGAGTTCCGCCTCGAGCGTGTCGGACAGATCCGTCTCCAGCCCCAGATTCTCCAGCGACTCCGTGCTGCGCATATGCGCTGTCGTCGTAACTGCACCGTCATAGAGTGACTGGCCGAGCGCCGCGAGCTGCGTGCTCAGCTGCGTTGTGGCGTCGGAAAAGGCGCGCAGATGCTCCAGCTCCTCGGAGGTGAACGTTCTGCCCTCCGCCGCATTGCGCGAGAGCGTGCGCGCATAGTCCCCGGCGAGGGCGATGTTGCGCGCGATACGCGCGAGCGCGTGCGAGTTGGCCGGCAGCACGCCGAGCGCCATCTCCGCCGTCTGCGCATTGCTGTAGATGTCCGTGCAGACCGTGCACTCCATGGCCGCTGTCGTTGCATACAGGCTCTTTTGCAGCGAGCTGTCGAGCTCCTGCACGGCGTTGAGCACCTCGCCGTAAGCGTGGCGGTAATTGGCGTCCATGGCCGTCTGGCGGCGGTTGGCGTCCGTGCGGCAGGCGATCAGGCCGATCGCGAGTGCCGCGACGAGCGCTGCCGTGTAGGAAATGATGAGCACGCGCGTTTTTTTCTTCATAGCAAACCACCCCTTCCGGACTAGTGTTGCCGGAAAGGGTGGTTTTGATGTGCAATTTTTCTCAGCGGGTGATCTGCAGCGTCTGCGCCGAGGCAAGCAGGCTCTCATACCAGCCTGCCGGCGCCGTTCCTGCCCGGCAGAGCACGACCGAAACGCAGCCGTCCGCCGTCTGGATCAGGTATGCCTCAAGCTGCTTTTGCACCGTGGCGCCGTTGACACCATAGGCATTCAAATCTCCGAGCTTGACCTGGCCGAGCGGCTCCATGGCCGCAATGGTGCCGTAGTCATTGAGAATCGTGCCCGCGAGCGTCTGCGCGTCCGCGCCCGGGTGATAGCCGATCTCCAGGTAGGCGTCCATGCTCGCGTCGTCTGCGCGGGCAAAGCAGCACTTGCCGTCCATCTCCGTGCTCAGAAATACGGAAGTGTCCAGATACAGCGAGAAGTCCGGGCCGCCGCGCTGTGCGAACGAGCCGTTGACGAGCTGCATGGTCTTGTCCTCGCCGCCGACGGAAACCGCCTGCTGCGCGTCGCGCGACGGGGCCTGGCCGCTGCCGAGGATCAGCTCCGGCTCATCGGAAAACGGAAACTGCGGCAGATTTGTCGCGACCGGGGCCTCCGGCGCCGGCTTATGGATACGGATGCCGGCCACATTGACCACGATCAGCGCGATCGCAAGCAGCACGACCACGACGGCCATGACGATGACCGCCCGCTCCACGCCCGTGCGTTTTTTCATGCCGCTCATCCTTCCAGTTTGGCAATGCCGGCGTCGATCCGGCGCAGGGTCTCGTCCCGGCCGAGGATGCGGCAGATCTCCACCGCGCCGCCGGGCGTCACCGCGCGGCCGGACACCGCAATGCGCACCGGCCACATCACCTTCGCGTTTTTCACTTCCAGCCGCTCGGCCAGATCTTTCATGGCCGTGAGCAGCGTCTCATCATCCCACGCCGGAAGCTCCGCGAGCACGGGGCGCACCGTTTTGAGCATTTCGAGCGAGACGGCGGGATCGGTCTTGGACTTCTTGTTCGTGTAGAGCGCGATGTCATACTCCGGCAGCGCGTCGAAGAAATCCACCTTCTCCGGAATGTCCGTGAGCACCTCGCAGCGCTGCTGCAGCAGCGGCGCGATCTGCGCGGGATCGATGGCGGGGTTTTTCACCGTCTGGCGGATATAGGGCGCGGCCACGGCGGCGAACCGCTCCGGCGTCATGGCACGGATATACTCGCTGTTGAAATACTTGAGCTTGTCGATATCGAAGATGGCCGGGGACTTGGAGATGCCCTTGATGTCGAACGCCTCCACGAGCTCGGGCAGCGAATAGATCTCCCGCTCGCCGCCGGGCGCCCAGCCGAGCAGTGCCACATAGTTGACCACGGCCTCCGACAGGTAGCCCTGCGCGATCAGATCCTCATACGACGGGTCGCCGTGGCGCTTGGACATTTTGTTGTGTTGGTCGCGCATGACCGGCGAGCAGTGGATATACTTCGGGATCTCCCAGCCGAAGCCCTCATAGAGCAGGTTATACTTCGGCGTGGACGACAGGTACTCCGACCCGCGCACGACGTGCGTAATGCCCATGAGATGGTCGTCGATGACGTTGGCGAAGTTATACGTCGGCAGACCGTCGCGCTTGATGAGCACCTGGTCGTCGAGCGTGTCATTATCGACCGTGATGTCGCCGAAGATCTCGTCGTGGAACGTGGTCTTTCCCTCACGCGGGATCTTCTGGCGGATGACATAGGGCTTGCCGGCCGCGAGATTGGCCGCGATCTCTTCCTCGCTCAGGCGCGAGCAGCGGCCGTCATATTTGTGGATGACCGTGCCGTCGGAAACATTTTCTTCGGCAGCGTCGTCCTTATCGCAGAAGCAGCGGTAGGCGTGGCCGCGCGCGATGAGCAGCTCGGCGTATTCTTTATAGAGTCCCCGCCGCTCGGTCTGGATATACGGGCCGACCGGGCCGCCGACATCAGGTCCCTCGTCATGCGTCAGGCCACAGGCGCGCATGGTGCTGTAAATGACATCGACCGCACCCTCCACATAACGGCCCTGATCGGTGTCCTCAATGCGCAGGATGAACTTGCCGCCGGCGTGCCGCGCGATCAGGTACGTATACAGCGCCGTGCGCAGATTGCCGACGTGCATATAGCCCGTCGGGCTGGGCGCGAAACGGGTGCGCACCTCGCCGTGCGGGATGCGCTGCTCCATGTCTTCAAACCACTTTTGATCTTTCATATTCTCTGTATCCTCCGGATAGATAAACCATAATTATTTATATCTTATTTTACATTGCATGGATTGTCAAGGAACTTTCTGTGTTGTATTCCGCCACGGGTTGTGGTACAATATTCAAACAAATGCGTATTTTCAGCAAGACAGTTAAGGAAGTAATAAAAAATGGAAGAAAAAACTGCAAAAAAAGTCATGCTCTCCGGCATCCAGCCCTCCGGCGATCTGACGCTCGGGTCCTACCTGGGCGCGATCAAAAACTGGAGCGAGCGCGCCGAGATCTTTGACTGCTATTATTTCATGGCCGACCTGCATTCGATCACCGTGCGGCAGAACCCCGCCGACCTGCGCCGCCGCACCATCGAGCAGCTCGCGCAATACATTGCCTGCGGCCTCGACCCGGAAAAGAACACGCTCTTCATCCAGAGCCATGTGCCCGCGCACACCCAGCTTGGCTGGGTGCTCAACTGCTATACCATGTTCGGCGAACTCTCGCGCATGACGCAGTTCAAGGACAAGAGCGCCAAAAACGCCGAAAACATCAACGGCGGCCTGTTCACCTACCCCGCCCTGATGGCGGCGGACATCCTGCTCTATCAGCCGGACTATGTCCCCGTCGGCAGCGACCAGAAGCAGCACGTCGAGCTCTGCCGCGACGTGGCCACCCGCTTCAACAACATCTACGGCGACGTGTTCAAGATCCCCGAGCCGTACATTCCGAAGGTCGGAGCGCGCGTCATGAGTCTTGTATCGCCGGAAAACAAAATGTCCAAATCTGACAAAGACCCCAACGGTACCGTGTACCTGCTTGATCAGCCGGACGTGATCATGCGCAAGTTCAAAAAAGCCGTCACGGACTCCGACACCGAGCGCTGCGTGCGCTATGATCTGGCGAACAAACCCGGCGTGTCGAACCTCATGAGCATCTACTCTGCCTGCACCGGCAAGACCTTTGAAGCCATCGAGGCAGAATTTGAGGGCAAGGGCTACGGCGCGTTCAAGCCCGCCGTCGGCGAGGCCGTCGTCGAGACGCTGCGCCCCATCCGCGAGGAGAGCGAGCGGCTGCTCAGGGACAAGGCCTACCTCGAGACCGTCTACAAAGCCGGCGCGGATAAGGCGTCCTACATCGCCAACAAGACGCTGCGCAAGGTCTATAAGAAGATCGGCTTCGTCGCCAAATAATACTTACATTATTGGAGATCGGTTCTCATGTTTCTTAACACTGCTGTCTGGATCAAAGTCATGCTCGCGATCCTCATCGCGTTCGTGGTCAGCTTTGCGCTGACGCCGGTCGTCAAGATCCTGGCGCAAAAACTCGGCGCCATGGATGTACCGGGCGAGGCCCGGCGCGTGCACGACCATCCCATCCCCCGCATGGGCGGTCTGGCCATCTTTCTGGGCTTCATCGTGTCGATGCTCCTGTTCGCGGACATCACGCAGGAGGTGCGCGGCATTCTGCTCGGGTCGATCATCATCGTCATCACCGGCGTAATTGACGACATCATCTCCCTGCGCGCGTGGACGAAGTTTCTGATCCAGATCCTCGCCGCCGTCATCGCCGTGCTGCACGGTGTGGTCATCAACGTCGTGTCCAACCCGAACGTGTTCAGCAGCCAGGAGGCCATCGTCCTCGGCTGGCTCGCCATTCCGCTGACCGTGCTGTGGATCGTCGGCATCACCAACTCCGTCAACCTCATCGATGGGCTTGACGGTCTGGCCGTCGGCGTATCGACCATCAGCTGCGTGACGATCCTGGTCGTGGCGCTGCTCGTGTCGGAGCCGAACGTGGCGCTCATCGTCGCGGCGCTCGCCGGCGCGTGCATCGGCTTCATGCCCTACAACCTCAACCCCGCCCGTATTTTCATGGGTGATACCGGTTCCCTGCTGCTCGGCTACGTGCTGGCAACGGTGTCGGTGCTCGGCCTGTTCAAGTTCTACGCAATCGTCACGTTTGTCGTGCCCGTGCTCGCACTGGCCGTGCCGCTGTCGGACACGCTCTTTGCGTTCTGCCGCCGCATCCTGCACGGGCAGAGCCCGTTTCACGCCGACCGCGGTCACTTCCACCACAAGCTCATGGATCTCGGCCTGAATCAGAAGCAGGCCGTCGCGATCCTCTACGCCATCAGCGCCACGCTCGGTCTCGCCGCCGTCGTGCTCACGACGAAGGGCTCCATCCGCATCGCGCTGCTCATTCTCGCGCTGCTGATCGGCTTTGTCGTGTGCGCCTTCATCCGCAAGAGCGTGCACAAGCACCACATCGATGTGGAGCTGCAGGAAGCACAGGCCGCAGCGGACGCACGGACAGACGCTGAAGCGGCCGAAGCGGAAAAAGACACTGCATCTGCCGAAACCGAACAGGACAGCGACACCACAGCTGCCGAAGCACCTGCGCAGGAGGTCAATGATGAGCAAACGCATTAAAGTCATGTCCGTTTTCGGCACCCGGCCGGAAGCGATCAAAATGGCGCCGCTCGTGCTCGAGCTGCAAAAGCACCCGGAGCTCGAGAGCATCGTGTGCATCACGGCGCAGCACCGGGAAATGCTCGACTCCGTCATGGACTGCTTCGGTATCCGGGCGGATTACGACCTGAACATCATGCAGCAGGGGCAGGACCTGACCGCCATCACGACGCGCGTGCTCGAGCGCATGCGCGAGGTGCTCAGCGAGGTGCAGCCGGACATCGTGCTTGTCCACGGCGACACCACGACGACGTTTGCCGGCGCGCTCGCCGCATTTTATGCCAAGATCCCCGTCGGCCATGTGGAGGCCGGTCTGCGCACGTACGACCGCTGGTCCCCCTTCCCGGAGGAGATGAACCGATCACTCGTCGGCCGCATCGCCACGCTGCACTTCGCACCGACTGCAAACAACGCCCACAATCTCGAGCGCGAAGCCGTGGAGGGCGACATTTTCGTCACCGGCAACACCGTGATCGACGCCATGGCCTACACCGTCCGCGGGGAGCAGTTCGTCTCGGACGAGCTGCAGCAGGTTGATTTCTCGCGGCGGGTCATCGCCATGACCTGCCACCGGCGCGAGAATTACGGCCAGCCCATGCGCAACATCTTCACCGCCGTGCGCCGTCTGGCGCTTGACTACCCGGACGTGGAGATCGTCTATCCCGTGCACCTGAGCCCGGTCGTGCGCAGCACGGCGGAGGAACTGCTCGGCGGCGTGCCGAACATCCGGCTCATCGCGCCGCTCGACGCCGTGGATATGCACCGGCTCATGGCGCGCAGCTACATGGTCATGACCGATTCCGGCGGCATTCAGGAAGAGGCCCCCGCGCTCGGCAAGCCCGTGCTCGTGCTCCGGCGCGAGACGGAGCGGCCGGAGGCCGTCACCGCCGGCACCGTCAAGCTCGCCGGCACGGATACGGAGGACATCTACCGGCTGGCCGCCGAGCTGCTCGACAACCCGGCCGCCTACGACCGGATGGCCAAGGCCGTCAACCCCTATGGCGACGGCAAAGCCTGCCCGCGCATCGCGCAAGCGATCCTGAGCCATTTTCTCCCCAATGTGCAGCCGCCCGAGCCGTTCGTGCCCGCGCACTAAAGAAACAGCATCCCGCCGAGGATGAACAGCAGCTCCTTGTCGCCGCTCTCGCGGTACATGAGATACAGCACCAGAATCAGCAGCAGGTCCTCACTCTCGAGGTCCGCAAGCGAAAATTTCTGCAGCAACTGCTGCAAGCCGCCGCCGGGCAAGCCCGGCGGCGGCTTGTTGTTTCCGGCAGACGGCGCGGGCGGGCGCGGGCGGATCTCCGGCTGCGGCGCGTCCGGCACGCGCTCGACCCGGCCGCTGTTGCCCTGATAGCGATTATACATGGTCGTCCCCCTCTAAGTCCTCGGCGGCGAGCTCGGCAAGCGACGCGAGCCGCGCGAGCTTCATGGCGCGGTCGATCTTGCGCCGGCGCTTCTCAGCCAGATAGGGCTTCATGGCCTCGAGCAGGTGGCGATTGGCGGAGTCATGCCCGCCGCCGCGCAGCGCCGACATCATCCGGCGCAGCTGCCCCATGTCGAGGTCAAGCTCCGGCTCCGGCGCGGACGGCGGCGCTGACTTGTCGCCGCCGTCGCCCAGGATCGAGGATGCCAACTGCGCGATCTTGCCGAACTGCTTCGGATCATTGAGCAGCGCGTCGAGCTTTTCCCCGATCTCATCCATCCTGCATCGCGTCCTTTACTTTTCCGGCCAGACGCTGCCCGGTGTCCGTGCTGAGCACCTGCGTGAGGATCTGCCGCAGCGTCTCGGTGTCCCCCGCGCGCGCCGCCTGCTCGATCTTCTGCGCATCGAGCGCGCCGGCCAGCTTCTGCCCGTCGGTCGAGTCGGCGATCTCCTGCAGACGCTGCAGACGTCCGTCGCGCGCAAGCTGGTTTTTCAGCGCATCCAAGTCCTTCATATCGGTCACGCTCCATTCGGGGCGGCTTGACTTTGCAGGCCGTGTCCCGTATAATGCGGATGGCCCGGCTGTGCCGGGTATCCTGCTTTTATTGTATTCTATGAGCAATGCAGAGGTGACTTGCCACGAAGATCCTTGTTTTTTCCGATTCTCACGGCCGGACGCTCGGCATGGTGCGCGCCATCCGGCAGCAGCAGCCGGACGCCGTGTTCCATCTCGGCGACTGCGAGCGCGACACGCAGCGGCTGGAAAAGGAGTTTCCGGACCTGCCGCTGTACCGTGTGTGCGGCAACTGCGACCGGGAGCCCGTGAACCCCGAGGTGCTGCAACTCACGCTCGACGGCGTGAAATTCTTCCTCACGCACGGGCACCGATACAGTGTGAAGTATACGCTCGACGCCCTGCTCAATGCAGCCTATTTCGCGGGCGCGGACATGGTGCTCTTCGGGCACACGCACCGCGCCATGAGCGAGACCATGCAGGGGCTGTACGTCGTCAACCCCGGCACGGCCGGCGTCGGCGCAGCGTGCACATACGCCTGCATCGAGACGGAGGACGGCGCCGTCCGCACCGTCGGCATCCACGCCATTCCCGAGGTATAAATCATGCGCCCCCGGCATCAGGCCGGGGGCGCATGAAACTTTCGTGTTACTTTTCGCTGAACGTCACATAGAGCGTGTGGTTGCTGTCCACGTTCATAAAGGAATAGCTCGTCAGCGGCAGGACCGTAGTGCCGTCGATGACCAGCGTCGCGACCTCGTAGCCGTCCTTCGGTGTGATCGTGAACGACACGCTGCCGCCCTCGGCCACCTTCTGATTGCCGCTCGGGCTGACGCTGCCGCCGGCGCCGCACGTGACGGTGACGGTGTACTCCTTCTTCTCCGGGCCGGCCGAGATGGAGACCTGGATTGTCGTGCCCGGCTTGACCATCGTGCCGCCGACCGGGTTCTGGCGCGCAACGGAGCCCTTGCGCACGTTGTCATCATAGACATTCCCGCCCGCCTCCACGGTGACGCCGAGACTCTTGGCCGTCGCCTGCGCCTGCTCAAGTGTCAGGCCGACGAAGCTCGGGATCGCGACCGGAGTGTCCTCCGGCGCCACGGGCTGCTCCTTCGGGCCGAGCGAGACGACGAACGCGACCGCCTGCCGGTGCTTGAGCTGCGTGCCCTCGTTAACGTCCTGCCGGATGACGATGCCCTTGGTCTCATCGCTGTTTTCATACGTGATGCTCGGCTCGGCATCCAGCTCCGCGAGCTGCGCCTTGGCCGATTCCTCCGTCTGGCCGACGAGATTGGGCAGGATGCGCTCATTTCCTTTATGAAAATTGAACACGCCGGACAGCGCGCAGATCACGACCGTGACCAGGGCGAGCACCGCCGTGATCGCCGTGATCGTCAGCCGTTTGCGCTCGCTCATGCGCCGGACGCCATGACGGCGGCGTGTAGTTGTCTGTCTGCTCATATTTTTTCCTCCGGAATCGACAGGATGGATAGAAATTTCAAGGAAACAAGTATATAATAACATAGACGCAGCGTTTTGACAAATGTTCGTTTCTGGGAGGATCTTTCTATGGAAAAAATCGCACTCGTGACCGGAGCGTCCCGCGGCATCGGCAAGGCGACCGCGCTGGCGCTGGCCCGCGACGGCTGGACGGTACACGTGAACTATATTAAATCCCGCGAGGCGGCCAAGGCAGTCGCCGCGCAGACCGGCGGCATGGCCATCTGCGCCGATGTGAGCAACGCGCAGGCCGTCTGCGCCATGTTCGAGAAGATCGGCCCCGTGGATCTGCTGGTGAACAATGCCGGTGTCGCGGTCTACGGTCTGCTGACGGATCTCGACCCGGCCGTCTGGCAGCGACTGTTTGACGTAAACGTCACGGGCATGTACAACTGCTGCCGCTGCGCGATCCCGCCGATGGTGCATGAAAAAGCCGGGCACATCATCAATCTCGCCTCCATCCTCGGCACAAACGGCGCCTCGTGCGAAGTGGCCTACTCGGCCACGAAGGGTGCCGTCGTCGCCTTTACAAAGGCACTGGCCAAGGAACTCGGCCCGTCCGGCATTCGCGTCAACTGCGTCGCCCCCGGCTGCATCGACACGGACATGATCGCAAACCTCAGCCCCGAGGACAAGGCGGAACTGGCCGACAGCACGTCCCTGTGCCGCATGGGCACGGCGGAAGACGTGGCCGATGCGATCACGCTGCTGGCAAGCGAGCGCGCCCGATTCGTGACCGGGCAGGTGTTCGGTGTGGACGGCGGATTGCTGATCTGAACCAAATCACGTAAAAAGCAGGTGCACACCGGATCGGTATGCACCTGTTTTCGTTTTTATTCCGCCGCCGGCGTGCCGGATGCAGCAGCGCCGGGCGTCGTGGACTTGTTGCGGCCGCGTCCGCCGCGGTGGCGGCGGCGATGGCCGTCGGCGCGTTTTTCCCCGTTCGGGGCGGCACCCTCGGCCGGCTTTGGCGGCTGCGCCTTGGCGCGGCTGCGCTCGGCGTTCTCACCTGCGGGCTTGTCCCCAGGCTTGCGCGCGCCGGATTTGCGGTTCGGCTGGGACTTTTGGCGCTGCTGACCCTTGGCCTTCGTTCCCTCCTGCGCCGGCTGCTCCGCCTTCGGGGCGGTCTGACCGTCGGCAGGCTTCTTCCCGCCGTGGCCGCGCGAGCGGCGGCGCGGACGCTTCTTCTTCTCGCCGGATTCAGGCGTGCGCGCGGTCTCCGGCTTCTTGTCGCCGTAGACCTCATCCGCAAAGAGCTGCGGCAGCGCCCAGGGATCCTCCTTCGGCTCCTCGTCGCGCACCGGCTTCGGCCGGTCCTTGAGCAGGGACGGCAGCGGTTCGCCCGGCTTCGGGCGGCCGCCGGGGATCACGGCGATCTCATCGGCCTGATAGTTTTTGAAAACGTCCTCACCCTGACCGTCGAGCTTGACCTTCAGGCTGCTGCGCAGGATGTTGACCGACGACACCGTACCGTAGCCGGCAGGCGTCTCGACAAAGGCGCCAACCTTCGGCACGGCCTTGACCAGCTCCTCATACGCCGCCTGCTCATAGCGCAGGCAGCACATCAAACGGCCGCACGCACCGGAGATCTTCGACGGGTTGAGCGACATGGACTGCACCTTCGCCATCTTCGTGGACACGGGCTGAAAGTCGTCCAGAAACTGATTGCAGCAGTACGGGCGGCCGCAGATGCCAATACCGCCGAGCATCTTCGCCTCATCGCGCACGCCGATCTGGCGCAGCTCGATGCGGTTGCGGAACACGGAGGCCAGATCCTTGACCAGCTCGCGAAAATCCACGCGCCCGTCGGACGTGAAGAAAAACATGGTCTTGTTGCCCTCAAAGCTGCACTCCACATCCACGAGCTTCATATCCAGACCGTGCTCGGCGATCTTCTGCTTGCAGATGGCAAACGCCTCTTTTTCGCGGCGGCGATTAATTTCCTCAATGCGCAGATCGTCTTTCGTGGCGATGCGCGCCAGCGAACGCAGCGGCTGCACGACCGTCTCGTCCGGCACCGCATGACTGCCCTGCACGCACTCGGCCAGCTCCAGCCCGCGCGACGTCTCGACGACCACTTTCTCGCCCGTGCGCACGGCAATGCCGTGCGGGTCAAAGAAATAGACCTTGCCGCGGTTTTTGAATTTTACACTGATTACTTCTGTCAATTTGATATCCTCACTTCTGAACTTTCGCCTGCACGCCCGAAACGGACAGCAGGCCAAAGATATGCTTCGTGCCGACATTGGCGCGGCGGTAGCGCTCGCAGGTCTCCAGCAGGCGAAGCTGCTGCGCGCACAGCGCCTGCGGCAGCGCCGTCTCGTCCGGTTCCGCCAGCAAGTGTACCAGCCGGTGCTGCACGGCGGGGAGAAATGCCGAGAGCGTCTGCGCATCCATGCCCTCCTGTGCAAGGCACCAGCGCAGGAGCGTCAGCCGGTTTTGCGACGCAACCACGCGCAGATAGTCCTCTGCCAGGGTGCGGATCTCGTCCGATTCCTGCAGCTGCTCCGCCGGATCGCGCAGCAATGCACAGCGCGAGCGCACCGTCGGCAGCAGCAGCTCCGGACTCGCAGCCGCGAGGATGAACGCCGCGCTCTGCGGCGGCTCCTCCAGCAGCTTCAAAAACGCATTCTGCGCATTGAGATTCATCGTATCCGCCTGGCGCAGAACATAGACCTTCTTTTCCGCCTCGCTCGGCAGAATGTACGCCGTGGCCGCGACACCGCGGATCTGGTCGACCTTGATTTCCGGCCGTTTGCCAGTACCGTCCGGCGCGATATAGATCACATCCGGGTGCACACCGTCATAGACTTTGCGGCAGTCCCGGCACGTCCGGCACGGACGCACACCGTCACTGCGGCAGAGCATGGCCGCCGCCAGATCGAGCGAGAGCCGGTCGCGCGCCTGCTCCGACTGGGACGCGACAATATATGAATGCAGCAGATGCTCCTGCGGTTGAAATTGCAGCATACGCGCGCTCCTTTCCGGCATACATTGTTTATTTTACCCGCTGCGGCCGGATTCGTCAATCACTATTGCATTTCCAGAAATAAAAAAAGCAGGCAGCACCGGCTGCCTGCTTTTTTGTGCATGTGTTCAAGCGTTCTTCTCGAGGTAATCCACGACCCGACGGACGGTGGTCAGCTCCGCTGCCTTCTCGTCCTCGATCGTGATGCCGAACGCATCCTCAATCGACATGACCAGCTCCACGACGTCGATCGAATCCGCGCCGAGATCGTCCGCGATGTTGGTGTCCATGGTGATGGTGTTTTCGTCCACTTCAAACTGATGGGCGAGCAGTTGTCTCACTTGTTCGAACATAATACCGTTTCCTCCTAAGTCTCTCGTCAGCTCCACTCACGGCTGACCGGTTTGTTGCTGGTGCGCTGCGGCTTCTCGTAGGAGACCACAACGCGGCGGTTCGGCTCGGTACCGGTCGAACTCGTCGTCACGCCTTCGTAATCCTGCAGTGCCGTGTGGATGACGTGGCGCTCGTAGGAATTCATCGGCTCAAGCGCCATGCTGCGCTTGTACTTGATGGCCTTGGCGGCCATCTTCTCCGCCAGACGCACGAGCGACTCCTCGCGCTTGGCGCGGTAGCTCTCGGCATCGACGCTGATGTGCATGTGCTTATCGCTGCCGCGGTTGACGGCGTAATTGGTCAGGTGCTGGATCGCGTCAAGCGTCTCGCCGCGGCGGCCGATGACCGCGCCCATGTTGCTGCCGGACAGGTTCACGTTCACGCCGCCGTTTTCACGCGCGGTGATCTCGATCTCTGCCTGGATGCCCATGTGCTCGAGCAGGCCGCTGACGAACGCGCGGATGCGCGCATAGCTCTCAGGCTCATCCGCCGCCGCTGCAGGGGCAGCAGGCGCGGCCGCAGGCTGCGCCTGCGCCTCGGCTGGGGCCGCAGCCGGAGCTTCGGCAACGGTCTCAGGCTCCTCATCCGGCGCCTCGTACTGCACGCGGACGACCGCGGGGCTGGCGCCGATGCCGAGGAAGCCGGACTTGGCGCGCTCGACGATCTCAACGGAAACATCATCCCGGTCAAGGCCAAGCTCCTCGAGCGCGGCGGCGATTGCCGCCTCTTCCGTCTTGCCGGACTTTTCCAGTGCTTTTAACATCATTCAGTACTCTCCTGTTTTCCTTCCGGGACTTCGGCAGCCGGCGCCTGCTCCGTCTCGGGAGCGGCGGTCGTCTCCGTTTCATAATGGTCCCGCGCATAGGCACGGCCGCGCGCATAGCGGCGGTTGCCAACCTGGGACTCCGGCGCAGCCGCCTGCTCGATGCCGAGGCGCTCGCGGCGGGCGGCGCGCTCTTCACGCACGACCGCAGCCTTGCGCTCGTCATCCTTCTGCTTCTGGCTGGCCTGGATCTTCTTCTTGCTGGTATTGGGGTTGACGACGGTCTCACCGGCAGCCTTCAGGCGCTCTGTCTCGAGACGCTTGCGCTCAAGTTCGGCATCACGCTCTTTTTCGCGCGCGATGCGCTCAGCATCGAGCTTGTCGAGCTGCTTGTTGAAAACCTTCGTCAGGCTGATATCACGCAGGATGCCGAGGATGCTGTTAACAATCCAGTAAATGCCCAGAGCGGCCGGCATCGTGTAGCAGATCCACAGCGACACGAGCGGCATCATGATCATCATGGTCTTGTTGGTCGTAGCGGCCTGCTGCTGGTTGGCAGCGGGCTGCGGCGTCATCGACGTGCTGATCTTCATGGACAGCCACGAGAGCACCGCCGAGACGATCGGGATCAGGAACAGGCCTAGAGCCGGAAGCCAGACGGCTTTGTTGCTCCAGTCAAACGTCCAGATCTTGAACGACGGCTGCTGGCCCATGTTCAGACCGATGAACGAATAGTCGATATCCAGCAACTTGCCCGAGAAATCACCGAACGCGCCGGTCACGGCGTCCCAGTTCTGATGGATCAGGTCGGTGATCTGGATCTCCTGATAGGCAGACTTCGTCTGTGCGACATAGCCCGCATTGGTCGTGACCCAGTCGGTCAGCTGCGTGACGGCTTCCGCGCTCAGGCCCATCATCTTTGTCAGCGGCTGACGGATGACGCTGTAGAGCGCGATCAGGATCGGGAACGGGATCAGGCTCCAGAGACAGCCGGACATCGGGTTGATCTTCTCTTCCCGATAGAGCTTGGCCATCTCTTCATTGAGCTTTTGCTGGTTTCCCTCGTGCCGGCGCTGAAGCTCCGCGATCCGCGGCTGAAGGCGGCTGGTGCGCATCATGCTCTTCTTGCTCTTGGCCATGAACGGAAGCAAAATCAGGTTCACGACGACGCCGAAGAGGATGACCGCCCAACCGTAGCTGCCGGTCAGCTCATAGAGTGCTTTGAGCAGCCAGGCAAAGGGTGCAGTAATCCAGGACATAAGACGACTCCAATTCTAAAATTCTTAGGATTTCCCAGTCATGGCACCGGGTCATAAAATTCATGCTCGCCCGTATGGAACGGGTGGCACCGACATATGCGCTTGATGGCCAGCCATGAGCCCTTGAGCGCTCCGTATTTCTGCAGAGCCTCGAGCGCATATTCCGAGCAGGTCGGAATGAACCGGCAGCAGGGCGGTTTGAGCGGTGAGATATACCTGCGGTAAAACTTCACCAGCGCGATGAGCAGTCGCTTCATGCGCCGTCATCCCCTTCCGTCAGCAGGCCGAGCTGGGCGCACGCCGATAAAAACGCTGCCTCCAGCTGATGATAATCCGCCGTGCACGCGCGCACGCGCGACACGACGACCAGATCATACCCGCGCACGATCTGCCGCTCATGCAGGCGATAAATCTCCCGCAGACGGCGGCGGATGCGGTTGCGCACGACGGCATGGCCGACTTTGTTGGACACGGTGTAGCCGATGCGGCTGCGGCCGGTGCGGTTTTTCCGACAGTAGACCACCAGATACGCATTGGCGCAGCTTTTGCCCTTCGAGTACAGACGCCGGAATTCATAGTTCTGTTTGATCGTGCTGGTAAATTCCAAAGGTCTCCCCCGATCCTCTCTGCTGTGCAGACCCTCCGGAAATGCCTTTAGGGCGGAAAGATCCCGCCCTGAAAAACATAATTAAGGAGTCTGCCTGCTCACGCGCAGCAACTCAGTAGCTGAGATGCTTTCTGCCCTTCGCTCTGCGGCGGGACAGCACCTTGCGGCCGTTGGCGGTCGCCATTCTCTTGCGGAAGCCGTGCTCTTTCTTGCGCTGAAGCTTCTTGGGCTGATAGGTACGGAACATGGTGTTTTCTCCTTTCGATCATACTCAACAGCGGCTCGCGCCGCCGTAGTTGGCAAAAAGTATCCGGCGCCAGACGACTGACGCCGGATATATATTATACACTATGGAATTTCTCCCTGTCAACCTTCATTTTTTGCACTCGCTGCACCGCGCAGATCCTCGCCGGTAATGTACTTTTTCAGCGGCTTCCACAGCAGCGCACCGACGATGAGCACGATCACCATGTCGATGAGCATATAGCTGCCGTTATACAGCGCCGAGTAGAACCACGGCGACGTCATCGTCAGGCCGAAGAAGGTCTCGGGCATATACTCGGCCCAAATCGTCGCGCCGACGACATAGTGCACGAGAAAGCGCGCCACGCTGCCGACGACCGTGCCGATGAAGAAGCCGCCCTTGAGCTTCGAGCACGCGCCGGCGAAGCCGAGCACCGTGAACGCGAGCAGATAGTCGCCAATGAGCGACTGCCACGTCCAGGCATACGTGCTGCTGAGCACTGCCTGCAGGATGCTGTAGGCAAAGCTCGCGAGCATGCCGGGGCCAAAGCCCCAGCGGGCGCAGTACAGGAAGATTGGCAGCATCTCGATCGTGATGGAGCCGCCCTGCGGGAGCTCAAAGAGCTTGAGATAGCTCAGGACCTGGGCAAGGGCGATGAAGATCGCGCCCTCGCACAGCGCGCGCAGGCGCAGATGGGATTTGCTTTGGGTCATATTGTGTTCCTCCTCAAAGAAAAAACTGCATTGCCGAAACAATGCAGTCCATAGAAAACGATAGAATATGAATTTCGTTTCCTACGCCGGCATTATCCGGATCAGGTCTGTGGGTATCGAGCTTCGATTCACTCGTCTCAGCCGGGAATGACCCAGCCCCCCAAATGGTACGTTGTTATTAATACACGATTGTCCGCAATTTGTCAAGTCATTGTCTGCGCGGCGGCGCATAAAGATCCGCAGCGGCGGCAAGCATGTTCTGCATCTCCAACCGGGCCGACGGCGGCGAGAGGATCTCCACCTCGGTGCCGAAACCGAACAGCCAGGCATAGAACTTTGGGCTCGTGACCACGTTGAGCGCGACCGTAAAATACGCCGGCCCGTCGGCGACCACGATCACGTCCTTGCCGAAGCGGTCGAGCACCGCGCCGACCAGATGATTGGCAAAGCGCAGCCGCACCGTCTGCTCTTCCCCGCTGAACATGCTGAACACTTTTTTGGAATACGCCGACAGGTCCAGCTTTGAAAGGTCTTCCGTGCCCACGCGCGGCGCCTCCAGCGCGGAGATGTCCGTCATCTTGTCCACACGGTAATGCTTGCGCAGCTCCGCCTCGGCATCCCACGCCAGCAGGTAGTAATTCTCATTGTCCCACATCAGCGCCAGCGGACTGACGACATAGTACGCACCCGCCTTGCGGTAGCGCCGCTGCTTAGAGATGGTGTATTCAAAGTAGTGGAAGCGGATCTGCCGGTCCCGGGAAATCGCGTCAGAGATTTCGTCCACGTTATAATAGACGCTCTCATTCATGCTCTTGACGCGGCCATGAACATAGACCTGCCGCTGCAGGAGCTGTGCATCATAGATGCTGGCAAGACTTTCGATCTTTTTAATGAGCGCCAGCGTCTTTTTGTGCGTGATAAACTTGGATGACTGGACGCTGTCGACCAGCAGTTTGAGCTCCGGTGTTTCAAACGCGCGCGAGCCGACGTAATACCCGGTCGTCTTGGTCTTGGTCTGCACGATGTCTATCCCGAACGTGCGCAGTGCCTCGAGATCGCCGTAAATACTCTTACGCTCGGCCGACACGCCGCGCTGTGCCAGCTGTGCGATCATCTCCGGCACGGTCATCGGATGGCGCTCATCCGTCTGCTGCAGCAGGATCTCCATCAGGTACAACAGCTTCAATTTCTGATTCGGTGATTTCGGCATAGCTCCCTCTCTTCTCTGCTTCTGCGCACATATCCAACTCATGGAACGGTTGCATTTTATCACAAATATCTGTCACAAAAAAGCACCCATGCAGAAAGTGCGCAGTTTTCTGCATAATTTACATCGTTTTTGGCACCCGGATACAGTTTTCGGAGACGGCTTCCAGCATGATCGTTCCATTTCTGCATGCAGCCGCGCTCTGCCTCCCTCCCCGGTTTCCTACATCATAGCAAAAGGAGAGTCCCATAATCAGGACTCTCCTTTTCCTGTCGAAAAAAAGCGCAAAAGCGGGCAGCGCATACGCACCGCCCGTCGATCAGATCGGAAGCTGTTATTCAGAAGCTGCAGCCGTGCTGCGCCTGTGCCGCAGACGCGCGCTGCCCACGTCAATACCCCAGACGAGCAGCACGAAGCCCAGGAAGATCGCGCTCACATCACTCCACGCGTACTGGTTCATGGCGAAAATGAGCGGCGCGCCGATGCCGCCGGCGCCGACAAGGCCGAGCACGGACGCCTCGCGGATGTTGACATCGAACCGATACAGCACCGCCGAGGCGAGCGCCGGAGCGAGCTGCGGCAGCACCGCATAGCGGATGCGCGGCAAAAGCGACACACCCATGGCGCGCAGCGCGTCATAGGCGCGAAAATCCAACGCCTCAATCGCCTCGGTGAAGCGCTTGCTCAGCAGGCCGATGCTGCACACCGCGAGCGTCAGCACTCCGGTGAACGCCCCCGGACCGGAGACGCGGATGAAGATGAGCCCGTAGATCAAAAACGGTACGGAGCGGATCGCCACGATGAGCACCCGAAACAGCAGCGCGGCCGGGCGCGGCAGCAGCTTCGGCGTGCTCAAAAACGCTAAGGGCGCGGCAAGCAGCGCGCCGAGCCCCGTTCCGGCCAGCGCGATGCCGACCGTCTCGAGCAGCAGCCAGCCGAGTCCGTCCTTGCCCGTGCCGAAAAAGAAGCGCCAGTCCGGATGCAGCAGCCCCGTGCCCATGGCCGAGAGCACGGACTTGCTCGTGTGCGCAAAGTCCGGCGGGTCGATGCCCACCGTGCAAACGGCCACGCACAGCAGCACCGCCGCCCAGAGAACGCGCTTTGCCGGGCGCGAAATGCTGCGCTCGCCGCGGATGATGCGCCCGAGCGCATGGCTGAGCCACTCGATGCAGCACACGGTCACAAACAGGCACATGAGGATTGTGCCGACGCGGTCGTATTCCCGCCACGAGATCTTCTCGTTGAGCAGCAGACCGATGCCGCCCGCGCCGACATAGCCGAGGATGGCGCTGTGGCGCACGTTCGTCTCGAGCAGATAGAGCGCGTTTGTCAGATAGCCGGACGCGATCTCCGGCACAACGGCGCGCGCATATGCCCGTGCCGGGGACGCGCCCATGGCGCACAGCGCACGGTAGGGCGCGAGCGTGAGCGTCTCGATGTCCTCATAGGTCAGGCGCGTCATGACCGCAAGCGTAAAGACCGTGATGGCAACCGTGCCGGAAAACGTGCCAAGGCCGAACAGAAACGTCGCCAGCAGCGCAAGGATCAGCGCCGGGAACGAGCGCAGCACCTGCACCAGAAAGCGCAGCACTGCGCGCACCGGCGCGGGACACGGCAGATTGTGCGCGCACAGCGGCGCGAAGCCGAGCGCCAGCACGACGCCCAGCGCCGTACCGGTGACAGACATACGCAGCGTCGCCAGCAGCGGCGGCACGATCGCGGACAGATAGCTCCAGTCCGGCGGGAAGAGCTGCGCGGCAATGTCGCGCAGGTGCGCCCGCCGCGCCCAGAGCACCGCGGGGTCGCAGCCTGTCAGCCAAAAGGCAAGCACAAACAGCGCGAGCACACCCAGTGCCCGCGCCCAGCGTTTTGCACGCGCACGCGTCATGGCGCGGCCTCGCTTTCCGCGCTGCCATAGATGCGTGCAAGATCTGCGTCCGTCACGGCATCGGGCGCGCAGTCGAGCACGATCTGCCCCGCGTGCAGACCGAGGAGCCGGGAGGAAACCGCCCGGCTCTGGTCGAGATTATGACTGTTCATGAGGATGGCGACACCCTCGGTGCGCGATATATCCTGCAGCAGTGCAAGGATCTGCCGCCCGGTGACCGGGTCGAGCGAGGCGACCGGTTCGTCTGCGAGCAGCAGCGCGGGCTTTCGCATGAGCGCACGCGCGATGGCGACGCGCTGCTTCTGCCCACCGGACAGGCTGCAGACCGGCTCGCCGCACTTATCGGCAAGACCGACGCGCGCGAGCAGCCGCTCAGCCTCCGCGATCTGCGCGCGCGAAAACAGGCCCAGCAGCGCCGCCGGCAGCGCCATGTCCGGCAGGCAGGCGTTGAGCACGTTCTGCCGGCAGGAGACCGGCTCTACGAGCGCGAAATCCTGATAGATGGTGCCGATGCGCTTTTGCACGGCGCGCTTGGCACGGCCGCGCGCGTGGGAAAACGGCTGCCCGTCGATGCACACTTCCCCGCCGTCGCACGGCAGTGTGCCGTTGAGGATGCGAAACAGCGTCGTCTTCCCGGCACCGGACGGGCCGATAACGGACACGAACTCCCCCGGCTCCACACCGAAGGAGACGTCCGTCAGCACCGGCGGCCGAGCGCCGAAGCGCTTGCAGATGTGCGCAGCTTCCAGCAGCATGGTGTTACTTCCCCGCCGACTTGAGCATGGCCTGCGCGGCACGCTCGCCGTCGTAGTCGGAGTCCTTGCCCCAGGTGTAACCGACCTGACTGAAGACGCTGATGATCTGCTTGCCCTCGTCGGTCTGGGCGATCTCGATGAACGCCTCGCCGAGCGCCTTGCGGAAATCCTCGTCCGCCATAAGGTCGGAGGTCTTGCTGTAGGCGATCATGTCGTTGTAGATACCATCGGTCACGCCGATGATGCCGGTCTGCTCGACCATGGGGGCCGTGCCGCCGAACTTCTCCTGCCAGTTGGGCGCGTTCTTGATGCGGATGTGGCCAAAGGAGACCATCACATCCGCCTGACCGGTGGCCAGACGCGCAAGCGACGTGCTGTGGGAATCAGACTGCACCACGTGATCGAGATCCGCAATGGTCTTGCCGTAGTGCTCCTGCAGCCAGAGGCTCGGATAGATGTAGCCGGACGCGGACGTCGGGGCGAGCACGGACCAGGTCGCACCGTTGAGATCATCCCACGTCAGTTCCTCGCCGCTATTGACCTTTGCCAGCAGCGCCTGCCCCTTGGCGCTCGGACCGGCCAGAATGATCGAGCGGTAGTAAGTCGTCATGTCCTGCGTGTTTTCCTCGATGGTGCCGTCGTTCCAGTCGGCGGGGTTATCGGAGTCCTTGTTGATGCCATAGCGCAGTGCCGTCAGCAGCACGTCGCAGTCATCGGAAAACAGGACGTAGTTGCCGCCGGAGATGAAGCCGATGTCCGCGCTGCCGGCGCTGAGCGCCTCGCCCACGGCGGTGTAGCTCGTGCCGACGGTCATGTCGATATTCTGCACGTCATAGCCCTTTTCCAGCAGCTTCGCCTTGAGCAGCGCCTCGAGCGGTTCGGTCGCCGTCGTGATCTGATCGGCGTCCGCATACGGGGAGAACGCGATCTTCAGACTCTCGATCGTCTTGGTGCCGCCGCTGGCTTTTCCGGCGTCCTTCTGGCCGCAGCCGGCCATCAGGCCGAGCGCCATGACCAAAGACAACACCATTGCCACTACTTTTTTCATGTACATACCCTCCAGATAAATTCTTTCTCCCGGCCGCGGGCATAAAAAACGGCATATGCAGCGCTGCATATGCCAACCTGACGACCGGCAGACGCTGAGAATCCGCCCCTTACGGACGGATTTGGTCGGTCGATCTTCCCTGAGATCCTCTCAGCCCGGAACACGGGCTCCCTCGCGATCTGGTTTCGTCATCACTGTTTTGTTGAGCGCGGCGCCAGGGAGCTCCCCCTTTCGCCGCATTCCGGAAACCATCGACAGCTTACCACATGGTGCCGGAGAATGCAAGCGGTTTGTAAAATGGAAGTAAAATTTCTGCCGCCGCGACATTTTCACCGGCGAATATGCAGCGAAACGAAGGAAAACGCGGGCGGTGCTAATGCACCGCCCGCACATATTTTGTGCCGCGTGGGTCACTTCTTCACGTTTTTGCAAAACTCCATCAGGATCGTGGCGACTTGCTCACGGGTCGCGCTTCCCTGCGGCTCGAGGAGGGTCTGGCCGCCGTTGCTCGCGCCAGAGATCAGGCCAAGTGCCACGGCATCCGCCATGGCATCCTTCGCCCAGTCGGACACGCTGTCCGCATCCGGGAAGGTGCTCAGGTCAGCGGGCGTCCACGTACGCTTGATGTTCAGGATCCGGTCGGTGTACTCCATGAGGATGACAGCGATCTGCTCGCGCGTGACGGGCAGGTCGGGGTCGAACGTCGTGCCGTCGCCCGTGCCGGCGACCACGCCGGTCTGATAGGCCCAGAGGACCGCGTCCTGATACCAGTCCTGTGTGAGATCGGTAAACGGCGTCGTGCCGGAAACCTCCGGTTCACCCTCGAGGTTATAGAGGATCTGCACGATCTGGGCGCGCGTCGTCGTCATGGTGGGCGCAAACTTATCGCCGCCGGTGCTGCCCATGAGCTTGTGCGTCACGCAGTACTGGATGCCGGGGTAGGCCCAGTTTTTCGTCACGTCGGAGAACATCTGCGTCACATCAACGCTGACGACCGGGATAGACTCCGTCTTCGTCTCGCCGCAGCGGGTGCAGGTGAAGGTCTTCACACCGGTCTCGGTTTCCGTCGGCTCCTTCGTCACTTTGCCGTTGTCCCATGCGTGACCGAGCGCGTTGGTGTAAGTATCCACATAGCTGTCGCCGCAGGCGCAGGTGTGGGTCGTATAGCCCTTCTCGGTGCACGTCGGCGCTGTGACAACATCCTTGTAGCTGTGGGTATGGGAAACATAATTGTAATGGATGTTGGCGGTCAAAAGGTCATCATTTCCATAGAGATCAATACCGATCGCTTTCCATTGCGCCTCGCTCCCGGCATAGTACACATCGGTCAGAGATGTGCAATCACAGAAAGCCCAAACACCAATGCTCGTCACGCTGTCCGGGATCGTCACGCTGGTCAGAGATCTGCAATCATGGAAAGCATACCGGCCAATGCTTGTCACGCCATCCGGGATCGTCACGCTCGTCAGAGATGCGCAGCCATCGAAAGCGTAACCGACAATGCTTGTCACGCTGTTCGGGATCGCATAACTTCCGGAAAAAGCGCCCGGGCACTGCACCAAAGTAGTCTTATCTTTGTTGAACAGAACACCGGACGCATCGTTGGCGTAATGACTGTTGCCCTCAGCGACCCATATACCGGTCAAAGATGTACACGAAGCGAAAGCGGCATCGCCAATGCTCGTCACGCTGTCCGGGATCGTCACGCTTGTAAGAGATTTGCATTCAGAGAAAGCCCACTTTCCAATGCTTGTCACGCTGTCCGGGATCGTCACGCTGGTCAGAGATTTGCAATTAGAGAAAGCATCATCGCCAATGCTCGTCACGCTGTCCGGGATCGTCACGCTGGTCAGAGATCTGCAATTATAGAAAGCATACTCACCAATGCTTGTCACGCTGTCCGGGATCGTCACGCTTGTCAGAGATTTACAATTAGAGAAAGCATCATCGCCAATGCTCGTCACGCTGTCCGGGATCGCCACGCTGGTCAGAGATGTGCAATTATAGAAAGCATACTCACCAATGCTTGTCACGCTGTTCGGAATCGTCACGCTGGTCAGAGATGAGCAACCCATGAAAGTCTGCCCTCCAATGCTCGTCACGCTGTTCGGGATCGTCACGCTTGTAAGAGATTTGCAATAAGAGAAAGCACTACTTCCAATGCTCGTCACGCTGTCCGGAATCGTCACACCGGTCAAAGAGGTGCAATACATGAAAGCCTGCTTTCCAATGCTTGTCACGCTGTCCGGGATCGTCACGCTGGTCAGAGATGTGCAATCCAAGAAAGCCTTCCCTCCAATGCTCGTCACGCCTTCTGCAATCACAGCTGACTTTACCCGGCTACTACTGCCATACCACGGCGCTTTATAAGGGTCATATTCTTTCATAGCGCCGGTACCGCTGATCGTCAGCACGCCGTCACTGTCCAGCGTCCAGGTCAGATTGCTGCCGTCGCCCTCAGCACCGCAGGTGCCGCTGTCCACAATGTCCGCCGCCAGCGCCGTGGCCGGCAGGAGCGACGCGATCATCAGCACCGCGAGTACGAAACTCAAAAGTCGTTTTTTCATGTGTTTCCCCCCTATTGGTTTTTTCCGCTATTTTGCAGCAGCCCCGCCGCCGACCTGCCGGGCGCGGCAGCAGGGAAAATCAAGTTAATTATAATAGTTTTTATAATATATGCAATACAATTTACATTATTGGCATACTTTTCTGTAGAATTTGCGCACAACTCAAATTAAAACAGCAACATCCCCCTCTGATTCCGGATGAATCAGAGGGGGATGCATTTCTAACGGGTCACTTCTTTACGTTCTTGCAAAACTCCATCAGGATCGTCGCGACCTGCTCGCGCGTCGCGCTGCCCTGCGGGTTGAGATAGGTCTCGCCGCCGTAGACGTGCCAGATCGTCACGGTCACGGGCTCGCGTCCGCCGCCGCAGCCGGCGCAGCCGAGCAGCAGCGCAAGGGCGAGCAGCAGCGCGGGGATACGCGCGCGGTGGTTCATCCGGGCACCTCCTTACAGGGTGTTTTTTTCAGTATAGCGAATTTTTGCCGTCCCGGCAACCAAAATCGGCATATTTTTTACACGTGTCTTGACACGTGACGTGCCCCGGCGCGATCCTGACGGCGGAGCTGAGTGACGGCGAGTGGTACCTCACGTCCGACCGCCCCATGCACCGGGAGCACTACCTGTCGTTCGCGGCGCTGGTCAATGAGGACACGGTCGTGCTGCGGCGGCTCTACCCCGAGTGGGGCGCGCAGACGCGCCTGCCGTACTTCGCGCACGGCACGCTGCTGTGGTACTGCACGCGGCACGGGCTGTTCGTGCAGAAGATCGACGCGCACAAAAAGTGAGCAGAAAACAGCAAAGGCGCCCCCGAGAGGGGACGCCTTTGCTGCGGTTTTGGATGCATTACGCGATGCCGGTGACGGTGTAGTCCTTGGCCTCGACCGTGCGCTTGAGCACGGCGTCGTCCACCGGAGCGCTGAGCGTCACAACGGCGGTGCCCGCCGTGTGGCTGACCTCGGCCTCGGTGACTTCCGGCAGCGCCTCGAGCGCCTTCTTCACAGTCGCCTCGCAGTGAGTGCACATCATGCCTTCGATCGAAATGGTCTTTTTCATTGCAGTTTCCTCCTTGATTTCTGGTGCTTCTTTGAGATGGTTTGCACGTTTATGATCATGGCGCGTATCGCGCAGCTTGAACAGATTCAGGCGCAGGGCGTTCGTGACCACGCAGAAGCTCGACAGGCTCATGGCCGCCGCGCCGAGCATGGGATTGAGTGTCAGGCCGAGCGGGACGAACACGCCCGCCGCGATGGGGATGCCGATGGTGTTGTAGAAGAACGCCCAGAACAGGTTCTCGTGGATGTTGCGCAGCGTCGCGCGGCTGAGCCGGATGGCCGCCGGCACGTCGCTCAGATGGCTGTTGACGAGCACGACGTCGGCCGCGTCAATGGCCACATCCGTGCCCGCGCCGATGGCGATGCCGATGTCCGCGCGCGTGAGCGCCGGCGCGTCGTTGATGCCGTCACCGACCATGGCGACCTTGCCGCGTGCGCTCAGGCGGCGGATTTCGCGCTCCTTGCCGTCGGGCAGCACGCCCGCGATCACCTCGTCCACACCGGCCTGCGCGCCGATGGCCCTGGCCGTGCGCGCGTTGTCGCCCGTGATCATGACGACGCGGATGCCCATGTTGCGCAGCTCGCGGATGGCCTGCGGGCTGTCGGGCTTGAGCACGTCCGCCACGGCGATGATGCCAAGCAGCTGCCCGCCGCGGGCGAAAAACAGCGGCGTCTTGCCGGCCTCGGCCAGTGCCTGCGCCTGCGCCTGCATGGGCGCGGGGATGTCGGCTGCGGTGCGGATGAAGTCCGCGTTGCCGCCGCAGAGCGGCTGCCCGTCGAGCGTGGCCTTGAGCCCGTTGCCCGGCAGGGCCTGAAAGTCCGCGACCTCGGCGGCGGTCAGCCCGTCCGCCTCCGCGCGGCGCAGCACCGCCTTGGCCAGCGGGTGCTCGCTCCGGCGCTCGAGCGCGCAGGCCAGGCGCAGCAGCTCGCCCTCCGTCACGCCGGGGGCCGGACAGATGTCCGTCACAGTCGGGTCACCGGAGGTGATGGTGCCGGTCTTGTCGAGCGCGACGATCTGGATGCGGCCGGTCTCCTCGAGGGAGGCCGCCATCTTGAAGAGAATGCCGTTTTTCGCGCCCATGCCGCTGCCGACCATGATCGCCACCGGTGTGGCGAGGCCGAGCGCACACGGGCAGCTGATGACGAGCACGGAGATGCCGCGCGCGAGCGCGTAGCCCACGGTGCGGCCGAGCAGCATCCAGACGACGAACGTCACGAGCGCGATGCCCATGACCGACGGCACGAACACGCCGGACACCTTGTCCGCGATCTTCGCGATCGGCGCCTTCGTGGCCGCCGCGTCGCTGACCATCTGGATGATCTGCGAGAGGGTCGTGTCCTCGCCGACGCGCGTGGCGCGGCACTTGAGAAAGCCCGACTGGTTCACCGTCGCGGCCGAGACGGACGCGCCCGGCGCCTTGTCGGCCGGGATGCTCTCGCCCGTGAGTGCCGCCTCGTTGACCGCGCTCGTGCCGGCGAGCACCACACCGTCGACCGGGATGCGCTCGCCCGGGCGGACGACGAAGACATCGCCCTTCTGCACCTGCTCGACCGGGACGGTCACCTCCGCGCCGTCACGCTCGACGGCGGCGGTCTTCGGCGCGAGCTCCATGAGGCTGCGCAGCGCGTCGGTCGTCTTGCCCTTCGAGCGGGCCTCGAGCGTCTTGCCCACCGTGATGAGCGTGAGGATCATGGCGGCGGACTCAAAGTAAAAGTCATGCATATAGCCCATGACGGCCTGATCGTCGCCGCGCACCTGCGCGCCCGTCATGGCAAAGAGCGCATAGGTACTGTACACGAATGCCGCCGTCGCCCCGAGGGCCACGAGCGTGTCCATGTTCGGCGCGCGGTGCCAGAGCGCCTGGAAGCCGCTGATGAAAAACTTCTGGTTGATGACCATGATGATCACCGTCAGCAGCAGCTGCGTCAGGCCCATGGCGACATGGTTGCCGTCATAAAACTTCGGCAGCGGCCAGCCCCACATCATGTGTCCCATGGAAAAGTACATCAGCACGAGCAGAAAGCCCAGCGACCAGAACAGTCTGCGCCGCAGCTTCGGCGTCTCGTGGTCGGCCAGCGCGTCGGCGCCGGCGGCGGGGCTTGCGCTCTGCTGCGCGCCCTTGACCGATGCGCCGTAGCCCGCGGCCTGCACCGCGTCGATGACGGCCTGGTCCGCCGCCGTGCCCTCCACCCCCATGGAGTTGGTCAGCAGGCTGACCGAGCACGCCGTCACGCCCGGCACGTTCGACACCGCCTTTTCCACGCGCGCCGAGCAGGCCGCGCAGCTCATGCCGGTGACATGGTATTGCTTCAAAGTGGTTCCTCCTTTGCGGTGCGGCTCATTTCATGAGTTTCTGCAGCGTCGCCACCAGCTCGTCGATCACCTCGTCCTTGCCGTCGCGGATGTCCTCGACGACGCAGGTACGGATGTGACTGGCCAGCAGCTCCTTATTGAATGCATTGAGCGCCGCGCCCGCCGCCGCCGACTGCACGAGAATGTCCGGGCAGTAGGCGTCGTTCTCGACCATACCGCGGATGCCGCGGATCTGGCCCTCGATGCGGTTGAGCCGGTGGATGAGCCGCGTATACTCCTCCGGTGTGCGCTCCTTCTTGCGCTGCGAGCAGCCGCAGCAGCCGGTTTTTTTCTCATCGTCCATGTATTTGTACCTCATTGTTTCCCATATACCCCTCCGGGGTATTTTCAAATATATACCCCCCAAGGGTATTTGTCAAGAGGGCGCGTGCATGTTCTTGACAGCGGGCGCGCCCTTGCATATCATAAGGACACAACGAAAGGAGTGTTCCCATATGAAGGTATGGTTATCCCGCAATGCAAAGCGCCTCGCGGCGCTCACGCTCACGCTGGTGCTCGTGCTGGCGCTGGCCGCCTGCGGCAGCGAGACGCAGACGCCGGAGACGTCCTCCACCCCCACGGTCGTGACGCCGCCGGTGCAGACGCCCGCAGACCCGGCCACCGACCCGGCCCGCCCGGCCGGCACGGAGACGGACCAGCTGACCACGGTGCTCGACGACATTGAAAAGAACGTGCAGCTCGGCGTGACCGGCAGCTCGCTCAAGGCAGTACCCTACGCCGTGAAGCTGCTCGACTGGGGCGCGGCGAGCACGATGACCCAGAGCGAGATCAAGTCCGCCGTCGCCGCGTGGCTCAGCGACAAGGGCAATGACGCGCAGGTGGCCTTTAGCCAGCAGATGAACCTGATCGACACGACCTGCCAGACGCTCATGGGCAGCGGCGCGCGCGACCTGCTCGATTCCGCCGGCTGTCAGGACGTCAAGGGTGACTGGCCGGTGCAGGCGTCCGACCGCGTGGAAGCCATCCTTGAGGCCGTCGGCCTGCGCGGATAATTTGCAGGCAGAAAACCGCCACGCCCCTGCGCGCCGGAATGGCGCGCAGGGGCGTGGTTTTTGTTTTGCTGCCGGTGCTCAGCCGTGGTAGTCGCCGGTCGCGGAATCGACCGTGGCGTAGGGAACGACTTTGCCGTCGATCTTCACATAGACCTGATAGATGCCGTTTCCGAGATCCTCGTAGTGGTCGGGCGTGACGCCGTAGTTTTCGAGCAGGCTCCGTTCAAACTCGGCCTTCCAGCCGTCGCTGCCGGCGTCTTTTCCGGCGGCGGGCGTCGGTGTCGCGGCCGGGGCGGCGATGACGGGCGTCTCAACGGCCGGGGCCGCAGGCGTCTGTGCGGGGCCGGATGCGGCGGCCTGCCTGCCGCAGGCAGTCAACGCCAGCAGGAACACGGCGGTCAGCAGCGCGGCCGCGTGTTTGCGGTGGGTCATGAGTGTTTCCTCCTTAGTAATGGTGTTTTCGATGTTTTCGCAGACATTTTACATCAAAATTCGCAGAAATACCCCCCTGGGGTGCAAAATTCAGATGTGAATTCAAATTTTAATTTTGCGCAGGCACGGCAGCGGGCGGATTTTTTGCGCTTGACAGGGCCTCCGGCGCAGGATATTCTGTCAGCAGAACGGAGGGGACGCGCGTGCCGGAGAAGTATGTTTTCCCTATTTTAATGCTAGTGATTTGGCCCGTCCATTTTTTCTATGTTCGTAGTGCGATTTTCAGCATCTTGAGAGCCGCCATGAGCAAGACGATGATGCAAAAACAGCGAAAGGCGCACCCCGGATTCTGGAACTGGCTGACCTACCGTGGCGTCGCATCGGCAATTCCGCTTCCGATCCGAATTTGGTACTATTGTGAACTGCTCAAATATCCGCTTGCGGCGCTCACGTTTTATGTGCTGATGTGGCTGCTCGGTGTACCGCTCGATCCGCTGCGGAAGTGGCCGGCAATCGTTGTCATTTCTTCAGAACTTCCGTTAGCCATATATTTTTTCTTTTTTACTGTGCCGGAGGCTGGAACAGGCGATCGTTTGCCTGCGTGGACGGTCAAGCACTTTTCCCCCGACCGCAGCGACGACAGAAAGCCGTGGTGATGACATGCGCGGAAAACAGAGTTCAAAAATCAGTCTGAAAAAGCGGCTGCTCAAACGGCGGCAGGCGCTGACTAGGCGCTGGAACAAGCAAAGCACGCGCCGTCATCTGCTGGTGTATCTGCTGTGTAACTTGCTTCTGGTCGGCGGCCTGTACGGCTGCATTTTTGCGATTCCGAATGTGCGGGATGTCCGCACCGTCCGCACAAAAATCACGGATGTGCACTATGAGGCCGTGCGGTGGGCGCAGTGGATCGCGTTTACAACGCCGGACGGAGAGCGATTCTTCCTGCGCAGAGATTGGCGCGGCTATGACGCAGCGCGGGAAGATACTGCGCGCCTGCAGGTGTTGGCAGCAGGTGGGACGGAGCTGGAGCTGACGGTCTCCGGCCGCCGGTTTTCCTTTCTGGATATGCACAGCGGTGAACAGCAGGTCGTCGGGGTACGCGCGGAACAGGAAACATTTCTGCCGGTGTCCGAATGGGTGGCAGATGTGTGCCGCTCCCGCGTGACGGACAGCGTCCTGCTGGGTGTTTATGCCGTTATAACGCTGGGCGGGCTACTGTACCTGCTGCTTCTTAGCAAAACGTAAAAAAACACCGCCGCAGGTTTTTCCCTGCGGCGGTGTTTTTCTGCCCGCGTGCGAATAAAACAAAAAATTGAATGAATAAATACTAATACACGCCGTTTCTCCTCAATTGCCCGCAAGTTGGAAAGGCACTGGAATATGTAGGCTTTCTGACCTATAATAATCGTATATAACCGTATCAAAAACAATTCATGTATGAATATGCTAATAATACGACGAATAATGAAATTAAATTCACTAAAAACCTTGTGTGCTTTGTCAATTGAAAAATTTACATTCCAGATGTAAACTGCACATAAGATTTTTTCCGTCTGCGGTGCACTCCCGCTGCTCCGGCGGTGAAGAATCCAATCTCATATAGAAAGAAGGCTTATCATGAAGAGGAGAATCTTGACTCTGCTGCTGACGCTGGTCATGGTGCTGTCGCTTCTGCCCGGCACGGCGCTCGCCGTGAACGACAGCAGCGCACCCGCCGTGACGTATGCCGATCTGGCAGACATCAACGGCACTGCGCTCGTCCCCAACGGCGCAGGCGAAAACACGGAACTGACCGTAGCGGACGCAGTGCGTGCACTGCTGCTGTGGACGGGCATGACCGAGCAGCAGCTCGGCTCGTTCCCGAATGACTATCTGGCTCAGGCCCGCAGCATGGGCATGATCGACGCGGACACTGACGCCGACGCGCCCTGCACGCTCGCGGCTTACCGCCAGATGAAGGCGGTCGCCGACCAGATGTATGACGCGCTGCACGCCGACAAGCTGCAGCCGCTGTACATGAACGGTATGGCACAGCCCATCTTCCCCTACACGACCGGCGAGGTCACGGAGGGCTACAGCAACGACGAGAGCGACATCATCCGCTACTGCGTCTATGTCGAGACCAACTACGACACCGACGACGACGGCAAGCTCGATCTTGTCAAGGCGCTCGTGCAGATCCCGCGCGCAGCGATGGAGGGCAACTACAAGGCGGCCACCATCTACGAGGCGCGCCCGTACATCACCGGCTGCAACTCCAGCATGAACCCCGGCGAGAACCTCGGCAGCGAGAGCTATGACATCTCCAAGCTCTACAGCCAGCCGGACAAGCGCGTGCCCGCCGGCACCGCCACGACCGCTGAGGCTGCCGCCAATGCCGACAGCGCCGACTGGTACTACTGGAACCCGTATGAGCAGATGTACGACTACGAGGACCTCAACTGGTATGACTACTATCTTGTGCGCGGCTTTGCCGTGGTCGAGTGCGGCGGCCTGGGCACGAAGGGCTCCGACGGCTTTGAGACCTGCGGCACCGATCTGGAGATCGATGCGTTCAAGTGCGTGATCGAATGGCTGCACGGCGACCGCGTGGCCTACACCGACAAGACCAGCAACGTCGCCATCTCGGCCGACTGGTCGAGCGGCAAGATCGGCATGACCGGCCGCTCCTACGCCGGCACGACGCAGTTCGGTCTGGCAACGACCGGCGTCGCCGGCCTTGAGACCATCGTCCCCGTCGCCGGCATCGCGAGCTGGTATGAGTACACCAACTCTCAGGGCATCTCCACCAACAGCCTCGTCAACTACTCCGAGCGGCTCGGCTGGTACTGCAACGGCCGCTACCTCGATCCGGACGACTACGCGACCATTGCCGAAAAGTACGGCAACTATATGTACCAGATCCAGCAGGATCAGCTCAAGAGCAACGGCGACTACTCCGAGCACTGGGCGACCCGCGACTACACGCTCGACGCGGAAAACATCAAGTGCCCGGCGCTGATCGTGCACGGCCTCAACGACGACAACGTGCGCACGAAGGAATTTGACCTCATGTATCAGGCCTATCAGAAGGCCGGCGTGAACGTCAAGCTCCTGCTGCATCAGGACGCGCACCTGACCCCGAGCTACCCCGCCGGCAACCTTGAGTTCTACATTGACGGCGAGAGCTACAACAACGTCCTCAACCGCTGGTTCAGCCACTACCTGTGCGGCGTGGAAAACGGCGCCGAGAACATGGCCGCCGTCACCGCACAGAGCAACGTCGACGCCTCCGTCTGGAACACCTATGACAGCTGGACGACCGACGAGCACATCGTCATGTCAAACGCCGGTGACACCGGCACGACCACCATCAACAGCGACTATGCCACGCAGGGCATCAACCGCAGAAACTGGCAGAATGCGCTGACCGCCGGCTCCACCGACGTGAGCGCCATGTACACCATGGATGTCGACGCCGACACCGTCATCAAGGGCAGCGTGGCCGTGAGCTTCACCGCCAGCGCCGATAACTATGACGCGCCGGAGACGAGCAGCCCGCGCGGCACCGTCGACCACGACAACTATGTCGGCGAAGAGACGAATGCCCTTGACCACGACAACTACGTCGGCGCAGCGTCCACTGACGGCGCTGTGACCGTGTCTCTGCCGGACGGCGCCGATCTGATCGACCGCGACGCGCTCATGGTCAGCGCCATGCTCGTCGACATCGCGCCCGTGGGCACGACGTTCCCGGCCTACAACACGCAGGGCAGCTATGTGCCCAAGACCATCACCGCCGGCGGCGCGTGGATGGGCGGCGGCCTGAACAACTATGACTACGCCGAGCTCAACGCCACCGACGTCAGCTACAAGATCATTGCGCGCGGCTGGATGGACCTCTGCAACCCCGGCGCCGGCTATGACTCCGCCTCCGCCGGCACGAAGGTTGCCCTCAAGGTCGGTGAGAACCACGACTACACCATCTACCTGCAGCCGAACCTCTACACCGTCAAGGAAGGCCACAAGCTCGCACTCGTGATCTACACCTATGAGCCGGGCAAGGCCAACTACAGCCAGGACTACCAGATCACGCTCGAAAACGCTTCCGTCAGCGCGGAGATCCCCGTTGATGAGATCCCGGCCGTTCCGGCGCTTCCGTTCACGGACGTCCCCGCAGACACCGAGCTCTACGCCGCTGTGGAGTGGGCCTACTTCAGCGACCCGCAGATCACGGCCGGCGTGACCGAGACCACCTTTGCCCCCGCCAACACCTGCACCCGCGCCGAGATCGTCACCTTCCTGTACCGTCTGGCCGGTGAGCCGGATGTGTCCGGCACGGCGCTTCCGTTCACGGATGTGGCCGAGGATGCCTACTATGCCGACGCGGTGAAGTGGGCGGCAGCCAACGGCGTGACCGCCGGCACGAGCGCCACCACCTTCAGCCCGAACGACACATGCACGCGCGCACAGGCCGTCACGCTGCTGTATAACGCAGCCGGCGCACCGGCCGTGAGCGACACGGTGAGCTTCGCGGATGTGGCGGCAGACGCCTACTACGCCGATGCTGTTGCATGGGCGGCAGCCAACGGCGTGACCGCCGGCACGAGCGCCACCACCTTCAGCCCGGACGACGCATGCACGCGCGGCCAGATCGTGCGCATGCTCTACCGCGGCGACACGCAGGCCTGAGCAAGACACAGAAAATCACCCCAAAAAGCGGCAGCGCCCATTGCATTCGCAATGGGCGCTGTTGTGACTGTCAAAAAGGATTCCTTTTTGACACGGAGGTTTGCGGCCTGACTGCAGCGCACGCGCCGTCATCTGCCGGTGTACCTGCGGCTTCTTTGCAAAACGTAAAAATTCACGGTCCGCCGCGGGGTTTTCCCTGCGGCGGACATGTTTTTGCGCAGCGGGCAGATTTTATCTGCTCGAAGGCGATTATCGAGTACATTTGCTATTTATTTCCGGATTCAATGAAAACGAAACCGTTTGAGCCCCGTGCAATACAGGATTCAGACCGTTCAGGTTGCTTGATCTTTTTTGTCTAGCTTTTGGGGTTCACTTCCATGCATATTTCCGGGCTGTTTCTGCCTTTCCAGAGCGAACGCGCCCATATGGATTTTCATACATCCGGCTCTGCGAGCATGCGCTTGATCTCCGAAAGCGTTTCCGGGCTGAGGACCTCGTCTTTCCGCTCAATGGAGCACATGATGGACATTGCGCCCCGGATCTCTCCGTACACCCGCAGCGGAAAGGACACGGTCAGGCAGCCGCTGAGCCATTCCTCATTGTGCACGGAGTAGCCGACGCGGCGGATCAGCTCCAGGTTTTCCCGGAGCTCTTTCTCACTGGTAATGGTTGTGCTCGTATACTTGATGAACTTCAGACCGGACAGATACTCCGAAAGCTGCTCCTCAGACAGCGTGGACAGCAGGAGCTTTCCCGGAGCGGAGCAGTAGTGCTGCCGCTTGGGGTCAAAAAAGGCGTTGTTATAGGAGATGTTCTGTGTCTGAAGATCCTTGTGCAGGGTGATCGTACTGAGCCCGTAAAAGGCCATGATGTGCGTCGTCGCGTTCAGGTTATAGGCCAGCGTGTGCATCACATCCAGATAGCGGACGGTCAGCGGATGGCTGACGATCAGATTTGACGCGATTTTCAGCAGCCGATCTGTGAGCCGGTATTTTCCGATTTGCTCGCACTTATCCACATATCCAAGATTTTGCAGCGTGATCAGAAACCTGTCCGCGCTCGAAGCATGCGTATCGAGCCGCTTCGCGATCTGAAGCACCGAGAGTTCGCCGTTGGTTTCGGCCAGCAGTTCGATCAGCCGGATTGTTTTCTCTACCGATGCGATGTTGTAGGAATAATCGTTCGCTTCGCTCATGTTTTCTGCACCTCCGATCGGAAGCGTTCTCCGCCATCGTCTTCCCCCCTAAATTATATATGAGCCGCACAAAAAATTCAACTCTATCCGGATTGCGCAATACGCAATCCGGATTGCATTATATACTGGATACTTCCCGAACAGAAAAATGTCGGTTGCTATTTGTTGGTTCATATTTACAAACAAATGCGCGCGTGCTACCTTAATTTTAGTCATTATGACAAAAAGAAAAGGAGAGAAGAAAAATGAATCTGCCAATGTATCAAATCGACATCCAGAAACTGCTTGCAGGTATGCCGGACGACTCGTGGTTTACCCACGCCCAGATCTTCGATGATCTGCTCTGTGTTGCCAACAAGAGCACCGCCTCGTTTGTTCTGAAGACCTCCGAGGGCCTCATCGTGATCGACGCAATCTATCCCAAGGAGACGATGTTCCACGCGATCGTCTCTGCGATCGAGGATATCGGCTGGGATCCGCATGAGATCCGCAAGTTCGTGATCACGCATGGACACTTTGACCACTGCGGCTGCGGAAAGTGGCTGGTTGACAGCTTCGGCTGCGAAACGTATCTGAGCAAGATCGACGATGATTTCTGGGAGCAGCACCCGTTCTTCCCGGACAGGCCGGATACCTGGAAGAATTTCCGGATTGACCACTACATCGACGATGGCGATGTGATCACGCTCGGCGACCACTGGATCCGCGTTCTGTTCACACCCGGACACACGCCCGGCGGCCTGAGCTTTATCTTCCCCGTGCATGACAACGGTGTTGAGCACATGGCCGGTATGTGGGGCGGAACGAATCCTCCGGCAACGATCGAGGGGAATGTGCAGTACCTTTCTTCGATCGAGCATTTTGCCAAGGAGACGGCAAAATATCACTGCGATGTTCCCATCTGCAATCACCCGGACTTCGACAACGGCTATCTGAAGATGGAATGTGCAAGAAACAGAAAGGCGCACATGCCGAACTGCTACTGCATCGGGGAGAGCGAATTCCAGCGGTTCAATGACATTTTCAAGTGCCTCGCCTACGGAAAGCTGAGAGCAATCGACGCGAGCGCGAATCACTGATGGGAAACGGAGAGAAATGAGATGAAAAACAGCAGAATCTTCATTCTTGCCTGCGGCATTATCTGCAGTCTGATCATGGGTTTTGCCTATACCTATAGTATTGTGCAGCCCTACATCATGGACTATTTCTCGATCGCGTCGTACATGGCAAGCCTTCCTTATACGATCTTCCTCGCGCTGTTCGTTGTCGGCAACTATGTCGGCGGCGTGATGCAGAAAAAGCACAGTGTCAAGATGATCATGCTGATCGGCTATCTTCTGATGGCCGTCGGCCTGTTTTCCACATCCCTTCTGCCGAGCAGTGCACCCGCCGGCATGTGGTTCACCTATGGCACCCTCCTTGGAATCGGCGACGGCATGGTATACAATGTCATTATTGCAATGATGCAGAAATGGTTTCCCGACAAGAAGGGGCTTGCGACCGGCATCACCCTTGCTGTTCTCGGCGTTTCGGCGACGATCCTTTCTCCGCTCAGCAGCACATGGCTCACAAACTATGGCTTTACGGGAACGTTCCGGATACTCGCAGTCATCTTTGCTGTCGTCGCAGTGTTCGGCATGCTGACCATCAAGGCACCCCCTGCGGGATATATGGCCGACTACAAGCCGTCGGGCGTGGTTGCCGTTTCCAAAAACACCTGCACGACTGCACGCGATTGCTTCCGGTGCAGAGAATATTATCTCCTCAGCCTTGTCTATTTCTGCGCGATCCCGGCGTTTGTGCTTCTCAGTGCGATCTTCGTCAGCTACGGCACATCCAGAGGTCTGGACAAGACACTGCTCGTGACGGGTGTTTCCGTCGCGTCGCTCATGCAGGTCGCCGGCCGCTTCCTGATTTCCACAGGCAGTGATAAGATTGGCCGCAAAGGCGCTATGCTCCTCTGCTTTGCAATCACGATCCTTGCCATCGTGTTGCTCACGTTCTCCAAGGGAATTGTATATGTCGTGTGCTTCTGGCTGCTCAGCTTCACTTACGGCGGTACGGCGGCGACCATGCCCTCGCTCACGACCGACTATCTCGGCTCCGAGAACGCTGGTCTTGTCTGCTCACTTGTTATGATCGGCTTCGGCGTTGCCTCAGTCGGAACAAGCTTCCTCGCCAAGGCCGTCAACACCTCCATGGCCTTCATCCTGGCCGGCGTAATTGCCATTGTCGGCATCCTCGTCACACTTGCGCTTCCCAAACTCGGGAAGGCAGAACAATAATTCCGGGCTTCCGGCCCGTATCTCGGGCCGGAAGCTTTTTTTGCGCAAAAATATGATTTTTTCACACAGGGGATACTTGACAACTATCCCCTGTATTGTGTTACTTTATAAGTTCAGAACAAGTTAGGAGGTCAGAAATGACGAAATACAAGAAAGTCACACCTGAAATTGCCGCGCAGCTTCAGGCCATCGTGGGCGCGAAGCGCTTTTTCGCAGGCGATGCGGTGAAAGACGACTTCAGCCACGACGAAATGCCTATCTATGGCAAGTATTATCCCGAGGTGGTCTGTGAGGCCGAGAGCACTGAGGAAGTGTCCGCGATTTTGCGTGTGTGCTACGAAAATGACATCCCCGTCACGCCGCGCGGTGCGGGCACGGGCCTCGTCGGCGGGTGCGTGCCGCTGTGCGGCGGCGTGGTGCTGTGCACGACGCGCATGAACAAGATCCTCTCCTACGATATGAACAACCTCGTCGTGCACATCCAGCCCGGCGTGCTGCTGTGCGATCTTGCGGCCGACGCGCTCACGCGCGGCCTGATGTACCCGCCCGATCCGGGCGAGAAGACCGCGACCGTGGGCGGCAATGTGTCCACGAACGCGGGCGGCATGCGCGCCGTGAAGTACGGCGTGACGCGCGACTATGTGCTGGCCATGACCGTGGTGCTGCCCGACGGCAGAGTCATGGAGCTCGGCAAGACCGTGTGCAAGACCAGCTCCGGCTACAGCCTGCTGCACCTGATGATCGGCTCGGAGGGCACGCTCGGCGTCATCACGGAGCTGACGCTCAAGCTCATCCCCAAGCCGGAAATGAACGTGAGCCTCATTCTCCCGTTTGCCGATGTGGAGACCGCCATCGCCTCCGTACCGCAGATCAAGCTGGCCAACCTCGACCCGCAGTCGATCGAGTTCATGGAGCGCGACATCGTCGATTCCTCGGCGGCGTTCACCGGCAACACCATCTTCCCCACGGTCGTGGACGGCAAAGAGGCCGGTGCATACATCCTCGTCACCCTCGTCGGTGACAGCGAGGCCGAACTGACCGCGAAGATGGACCGCCTCGGCGCGCTTGCCGAGCAGCGCGGTGCGTACGACACGCTCGTCGTCTGGACCGACGGCCTGAAAAAGGACGTCTGGGCCGCGCGCAGCGCGTTCCTGACCGTCATCGAGGCGGACACGAAGCTGCTCGACGAGATGGATGTCGTCGTGCCGGTCGACCGCATCGCGGAGTTTCTCGTCTACACCCGCGCCACCGGCAAGGCGGAGGGCATCACCATCCGCAGCTTCGGCCACGCGGGCGACGGCAACCTGCACATCTACTGCTGCGCCAACGACATGGCGCTCGACGAGTTCAAGCGCCGCAGCAAGGCCGTCATGGACAAATGCTATGCCAAGTGCATCGAGTTCGGCGGGCAGGTCTCCGGCGAACACGCCATCGGCCACGCAAAGAAGCAGTACCTGGTGGAGTCCGCCGGCGAGACGGCGTTCGGGCTCATGCAGGCAATCAAGCAGGTGTTTGACCCCAAGGGCATCCTCAACCCCGGCAAGGTCTGCACCAACGTCGAGGAGGACTGAAGCATGCTGAATATTCTTGTTTGCGTCAAGCAGGTGCCCGACATCAACCTCGTGAAGATGGACCCCGTCACGGGCAGTCTGATCCGCGCGGGCGTGCCGGCGATCCTCAATCCGCTGGACGCCAATGCACTCGAAGCGGCCGTGCGCGTCAAGGAGGCGCACGGCGGCACGGTCACCGTCATCACGATGGGGCCGGACATGGCCAAGGAGGCGCTGCGCGAGTGTCTCGCCGCGGGCGCGGACCGCGCCGTGCTGCTGTCTGACCGCGCGTTTGCCAACGCCGACACCCTCGCCACGAGCTACGTCATCGCGAGCGCGGCAAAGCAGCTCGGCGATTTTGACCTCATCTTCTGCGGCAAGGAGTCGCTCGACGGCGCGACCGGGCAGATGGGCTCGCAGCTGGCCGAGCGCTTCGGTGCCAGCCAGATCTCCTCGACGGCGAAGATCGTCGAGGTGGACACGGCCGCGCACACCATCACGGCCGAGCGCGACCTCGAGCGCGGCACGGAGGTGCTGCGCGCCAAGTATCCCTGCCTGCTCACGGTCGAGAAGGCGAACTTCCGCCCCCGCATCCCGAACCTGAAGCGCTGGAAGGCCTCGCGCACCGCGGATATCGCGGTCTACAGCGCGGCCACCATCCCGGGGCTCGACCCCGCGCAGATCGGCGACCCCGGCTCCCCGACGAAGGTGCCGCGCACCTATCCGCCGGAGGTCGGTGCGAAGGGCAGCATGATCGATGAGGGCAGCACGGAAAAGAACGTGGATCGGCTCTTCGGCCTGATCGCGGACGTGCTTTGAGGAGGTGCAGGCAGTGAATAAAACAGATTATAAAGATATGTGGGTCTTCATCGAGCGCGACGGCGACAGCGTGCTGCCGGTCTCGCTCGAGCTGTGCTCGGAAACGCGCAGGCTCTGCGACGCGAGCGGCGAGAAACTCGTCGCGGTCATCGTCGGCAGCATCTCGGACGGCGAGCTGCAGCGTGTGCTCGACTGCGGCGTGGACAAGGTCATCCACGTGACCGGCACGGGCTATGACTACTTCAATAACGATGCGTACACCAACCTCTTCACCGTCCTGTGCCGGAAATACCGGCCCACGGCGGTCATGGTCGGCGGCACGATCAACGGGCGCGATTTTGCACCGCGCTTCGCCGCGCGTCTCGGCACCGGCTGCACCTCGGACGCGACCGAGCTCGTCTGGGATCCCGGGACGACGGACATCGAGTTCGTTGAGCCCGCCGTCGGCGGCAAGATGATGGCCGTCATCACCGTGCCGGTGGCGCGCCCGCAGGTCGGCACCATCCGCCCGGGCACGTTCAAGTGCGTGCCCTGCGGCGCACGTGCGCACGAGGTCATCGAGGAGCACATCGACTTCCCGGTCGCGGACATCCGCACCGAGATCCTTGACTTCCGCGCCGACGATCTCGACGAGAGCCTGAACATCGCGGACGCGGACGTGATCGTCTGCGTCGGCAACGCGATCAAGGGGGCGGATGCCCTGCCGCGCTACCGCCGCCTGGCCGAGCGCCTCGGCGGCAAGCTTGCCTGCACGCGCCCGGTGTTCGACCGCGGCGTGCTGCCGTTCAAGCTCGTCATCGGGCAGTCCGGCGCCGTGGTCAAGCCGAAGCTGCTGCTGTCGTTCGGTGTGTCGGGCGCGGTCAACCACGTCACGGGCTTCTCGGATGCAGACGTGGTCGTCGCCGTGAACACCGATCCCGAGGCGGCAATCTTCAACTACTGCACCTACGGCATTGTCGGCGACATGGACGAGGTCTGCGAGGCCATGCTCGCAAAGCTCGGCGCGTGAGCCGGAACGAACATGCAAAAAAGCACCCGAAAGGGTGCTTTTTTGCGTATTAGGGCGTTGTCGATGATAGCGGGATGGGTTGGTTGAGCTGAATGGGATAGTATTTGCTGAATTCTGAAAGCTGTTCCTCTGTCACATTGATTTTGAGGGCACGGAAAGGATGCCGCACCAAAAACTCCTTATCGACCATGCCGTTGCGCTGGCGCTTGAGGGGAATCTGTGTGCACAGCACATCTGTCACCACCCGGCAGCTGAGGTTAACACGTTCCCAGCTCACACTGCAGAAAGACGACCATGGGTAAAACCGCCGAGGAGAACATGCGTTGCTTGCAGCGGCGGCCCATCCGCGCGCAAAAAGAGAGCGCAACCGCGAGAAGGCATGGAGTATGCTGCAAGAAAACACCAAAAAGGGTAAAAAAACAAAAGCCCTTGCAGCAAGGGCTTTTGACAGAAAATCTGGCACCCCCGGCTGGATTCGAACCAGTGGCCTGCCGCTTAGGAGTTCAAAAAATCTCGTTTTTAACCGTGTACCTGTGTGTCCTGTAATGTCCGAAAAGCCTTGGAATATCAAGGATTTTCGATGATTTGAGTTCCTTTGAAAATCAGTGCGTTTCCCTCAATATCCTGCTAATTTTCGTGCCGTATTGCAAAAGTATTAGCAGAATAATTTGGGGATGGAAAAGCGTTCAACTGAAAATGTGAACCGTGTGTCCTCTTGTGTCCTCGTAAAACGACCGCCTGCCGTAAAAGCAAGCGGTCGTTTTGCTTCTCTACATAGCCGTCTGCTTCGCCGCAGGCGGCTAAATTTATGTAAAGGAGGAAACCCATATGGCGAATTGCAAAGTGATTGCAGTAACGAACCAAAAGGGCGGCGTGGGCAAAACCACGACTACAGCCAACCTCGGCATCGGGCTTGCCCAGCAGAACAAGCGGGTGCTGCTCATTGACGCAGACGCACAAGGCTCTTTGACACTCTCCCTCGGCTACCCGAAGCCGGACGAACTTCCCGTCACACTGGCGGACATCATGCAGAATGTGATCGACGATACCCCTATTCCGGACGGCTGCGGTATTCTGCATCACGGTGAGGGCGTTGACCTGCTCCCGGCGAACATTGAGCTGTCCGGCATGGAAATTCGGCTGATCAACGCCATGAGCCGGGAAAGCGTGCTGCGGACATATATCAATGCGGTCAAGCCCCATTACGACTATATCCTCATTGACTGTATGCCGTCGCTCGGTATGATGCCGATCAACTCACTGGCCGCAGCGGACAGCGTGATCATCCCGTCCCAGCCGTCGTATCTCTCGGCAAAGGGGCTTGACCTGCTGATGCAGTCCATTGCAAAGGTCAAGCGGCAGATTAACCCGAAGCTGAAAATCGACGGCATCCTGTTCACGATGGTGGACAGCCGTACCAACGAGGCCAAGGAGATCATCGCATCTCTGCGCGCCCACTACGGCGAAAAAATCCGTGTGTTCGGAACGGAGATCCCCTTTTCCGTCCGAGCCGCAGAAACCAGCGGCCGGGGCAAGAGCATCTTTGCCCATGACAGGAACGGCAAGGTCGCCGCCGCATACCGCTCGCTGACGAAGGAGGTGTTGGAGTTTGAGCGCAAAACCGAGAGATTTAGGGATGACGCCGCTCGATGACCTGTTCTCCACCGACGAGAGCCGTGCGGAGGCCCAGCTTGAAAAGGTCGTTACGCTGAATCCCGCCGACATCTCCGACTTCCCCAACCATCCGTTCAAGGTCAAGCAGGACGAGGCTATGGCGGAGATGGTAGACAGCGTAAAGCAGTACGGCGTGCTGGTGCCTGCCCTTGTCCGCCCCAAAGCGGACGGCGGCTATGAGATGGTCGCCGGTCATAGGCGAAAGTGTGCGGCAACGCTGGCAAGTATCACCGAGATGCCCTGCATCGTCCGCAACCTCACCGATGATGAAGCGACGATCATCATGGTGGACAGCAACTTGCAGCGGGAAACGATCTTACCGTCCGAGAAGGCATTTGCCTACAAGATGAAGCTGGAAGCTATGAAACGGCAAGGTCAGCGGTCGGATTTAACTTCGACACCACTGGTGTCGAAGTCCCGCAGCAACGAGGAATTGGGTCAGAAGAACGGTGATAGCCGAGAACAAGTCAGACGCTTTATCCGCCTGACCGAGCTGATCCCATCGGTGCTTGACATGGTGGATAGCGGCAAGATCGCTTTCCGCCCCGCCGTAGAGCTTTCCTACCTCTCCAAAGAACAGCAGCAGAGCCTATACGACACGATGGAGTGCGAGGACTGCACGCCGTCACTGGCACAGGCCATCAAAATGAAAGAGTTCAGCCGGGACGGAAAGCTGTCCGCAGAAGTCATCCTTTCCATTATGCAGGAGGAAAAACCGAACCAGCGTGAGCAGTTCAAAATGCCGAAAGAGCGTATCAGCAAGTATTTTGCTCCGGGGACGCCCGCACAGAAAATTGAAGATACCATCATCAAGGCATTGGAACTGTACCGCAGGCGGGAACGCCAGCGGGATATGGAACGATAGTCACTACCAAGGGGCAGCCATACCCATTTTCAATGGATGTACGGCTGGGTCGGCGTGTTCCCCCTCTCCACACCTCACCCCCTCGAAACTACCTGTACTTCCCGAAAAAAGAGATAGTACAGCGACGGTAGCTTTGCAGTTTCCGGCAGCGATCCGTACAATGAAAGCGCAAAGGAGGTTTGCGCATATGAAAAACACAAGGATCATCGCCGTTTTAGTGCTGCTGGCACTTTCTCTTTCGGGCTGTGCAAATGCAGAACGCTCCGAGGTATCTACGCCATCTTCGCAGGAAACGGTCACGACTGAGTATGAGCAAAGCAACATGCCGCAGGAGAGCATAGCGATTTCTGTTTCGGAAAGTACAGAGATTACCGCAGAGAGCACGGCACCGACCGAAACCGTGGAAGCAAAATCGGAGGTTTCAATACCTGCCAAAGAGGAAACGCCGCCGGTTATCAGCAGCCCCACGGAAGCTACTCCACCGAAAGCATCCGAACCCGAACCATCGACAGAGCCTACGGAAACACAGCCGCAGGAGCCTAACCCGCCCGTCGAAGAAAAACCCACAGAACCGGCGTTTGACATTCAGACTTGGATCGACTATGCCAAAGCCTATGCCGAAAGCGTGGGACTGCGGCTGGAAAGCTCGGCGGTAGATTGCTGGGATAACCCTATTTCGGCAGGTGCCCACTGCTCCTATCTGAAACGGGACATTCAAAGCAGGCTGAACCGATACGCCCGTGACGAGGATATAACCGATGTGTGGATATGGGCGGAGGCACGCTCCGACGGGAAATACGACCTGTATATCGGTTATGCCTGAAAACCAAATATTTACCGAGGAACGCACCGAGAAACACGGTGCGTTTTTTCATTTCAAGGAGGTCACTCAATGAAAACGCAGAAATTCAAACGAACGCTGTCGCTGTTTCTTGCGATGCTGATGTGCGTTACCACGCTGTTTGGCATGGGAACGACCGCATTTGCCGCAGAAGAAACCGACGAAGTATATCTTATCTCCTATCCCCGTGACGGCGACGCTAACTACGGCGGCGAATGGGGACACAACAGCCTGAGCTTTATGAACGGCTGGTCTACGGCAACATCCCGTTTTACGACGATCCGAGCAATGGGGTCGTATGAGGGCAATATCTGCTACTGCATCGAACCCGGCGTGCCGCAGCAGACGGGCAACACCTTTACGAAAAAGGGCGAGGATTTCTGGGACGAATACCCGTCGTCCTACAACAGTACCATTTCTCCCGATGATATTAAGCTGTTTATCGGCCGTATCTTTCAGTACGGCTATACGGGAACGATCTCGACCTCTTGGCGCTCACAGTATGAGGGCGGCGACAAGCTGGCTAACGCCGTTGCCACGCAGCTTTTGATTTGGGAAACCGTCGTTGGTGAGCGTGATGCCGATTTCAACAAGGTCGGCACGGGCGGCAAAAGCGCCATCGTGGAGCAGATCAGCACGAACCACCCGCTGTACAGTCGGATCATGGGCTATTACAATTCCATTGCGGCAAGCGTTCAGCGGCATTCCAAGGTGCCGAGCTTTCTTGCGAAGTCTGCGGGAAAAGCTCAGAATATTGAGCTTGAATGGAACGGCGAGGCCTATACCGCCACGCTGGCCGATACCAACGGTGTGCTCTCCGATTATGTGTTCTCCGCAAATGCTTCGGGTATTCGTTTTTCCGTCAGCGGAAACACGCTGACTATCACGGCGGACGATGCGCCGAGCGATACCGTCACCATTACAGCCGAAAAGAAAAATTCGCAGCGGCGCGGTGTTATCACTTGGACGGACGGCGTGTACGGCCCGAACGGAAAGCTGCAAGATACCGTCACCTATGCGCAGACGGTGAACGATCCCGTAAAGGGCTATCTGAACATCAAGGTCAGCTACGGCAGTGCCAAAATCGTCAAGACAAGTGAGGACGGCAAGGTCGAGGGCATTTCCTTTACAATCACCGGCAATGGCGTGAACAAGACCGTTACGACGGGTGCGGGCGGTGTCATTCAGATCGACAACCTTGCCCCCGGCGTTTATACCGTCACCGAGCAGAGCTACGACAAATACGAGCCGCAGGAGGTGCGCCGTGTCACTGTCGTCAGCGGTCAGGTGGCAACGGTCAATTTCAATAATACCTTGAAGCGCGGAACCCTCATTGTGACCAAGACCTCCGAGGACGGCTTGAACGAGGGCGTGAAATTCCACCTCTACGGCACTTCACTTTCGGGGTTTGCGGTGGATGAATACGCCGTGACCGACAGCACGGGCAAAGCCGTATTTTCCGATGTGCTGATCGGCACGGGCTATACGCTGGAGGAAGTCGATACGGCGATCCGCTATGTCGTCCCCGCAAATCAGACGGCGGCGGTGGAATGGAACACCGTCACAAACAAGAGCTTTACGAACATTCTGAAAAAGTGGAATGTGACCGTCACCAAGAGCGACGCCGAAACGGGTCTGCCGCAGGGCGATGCCACCCTTGCCGGTGCCGTCTACGGCATCTATAAGGGCGACCAGCTTGTGGACGCCTACACTACGGATGCCAACGGGCAGTTCACCACGAAATACTATGTCTGCGGCGACGACTGGACCATCCGTGAGATCACGCCCTCCGAGGGCTATCTGCTGGACAGCACCGTTTATCCCATCGGCGCAGAGGCAAAGAACTACACCATGGAATACAACACCACGGCAAACGATGTGACCGAGCAGATCATCAAGGGCAGAATCGCCATCATCAAGCACACCGACGACGGCGAAACCCAGCTTGAAACGCCGGAGGCCGGAGCGGAGTTTGCGGTTTTCCTGAAAACCGCAGGCTCTTATGACAGCGCTAAGGCATCCGAGCGTGACTATCTGATCTGCGATGAAAACGGCTATGCGGTCACAAAAGATCTGCCCTACGGCATCTATACGGTGCATCAGACCAAGGGCTGGGACGGCCGTGAGCTGCTTGCCGATTTCGATGTGTATATCGCCAAGGACGGGCAGACCTATCGCTATCTTGCCAACAACCGCAATTTTGAGAGCTATATCAAGATCGTCAAGGTGGACGCCGAAACAGGCAAGGTCATTCCGCTGGCGGGCGCAGGCTTCCGGCTCTACCGCCCGGACGGGTCACTCATTACGCAGACCTTCACCTATCCCGAAGTCACCACCATCGACACCTTTTATACGAACAACGACGGCTATCTTATCACGCCCAAAAAGTTGGAATACGGCACAGGCTATTCGCTGGTGGAGGTTTCCGCACCCTACGGCTACACGCTGAACAGCGAGCCGGTCTATTTCGATGTGACTGCCGACAACGCCATGGAGGAAAACGCCGTTACGGTGGTCGAGGTCACAAAGCCGAACACGGCGCAGAAGGGCGTGATCCGGATCAGCAAGAGCGGCGAGGCCTTTTCTTCCGTCACCGAGGCGGACGGCATCTATCAGCCGGGGTTTGCGGTCAAGGGACTTGCAGGTGCGATCTATGAAATCACTGCCGCCGAGGACATTATCACGCCGGACGGCACGCTCCGTTATACGGCCGGGGAGGTCGTCGATACTGTGACCACCGACGAAACGGGACTTGCCGAAAGCAAGCCCCTGTATCTCGGCAAATACGAGGTCAGGGAGATCACAGCCCCCACCGGCTATGTGCTGAACACCGAAGTCCACACGGCAGAGCTTGTCTATGCCGGGCAGGAGGTCGAGATCACCGAAACCGCCGCCGACTTCTGCAACGAGCGGCAGAAAGCCGCCGTTTCTCTGAATAAGGTATTGGAGCAGGACGAGCGCTTCGGCATCGGCATGGGCGGCGAACTTTCCGCCGTGACCTTTGGACTGTTTACCGCCGAGGAGCTGACTGCTGCTGACGGCAGCATCATTCCCGCCGACGGCCTGCTGGAGATCGTGTCGGTGGACGAAAACGGTCACGCTGTCTGCAAAACTGACCTGCCGTTTGGCAGCTATTATCTCAAAGAGCTGTCCACGGACGGACACTATATCCTCTCCGATGAAAAGTACCCCATCGTATTTGAATATACCGGGCAGGACACGGCGCTGGTGGACATCAAGGCCAATGGCGGCGCACCCATCGAAAACAAGCTGCTCTACGGCGAAATTCACGGACTGAAAAAGGACGAGGATGGCAGCGGTCTTGCCGGTGCGCTGATCGGACTGTTCCGTGCGGACTGCACCGAATTTACGAGCGAAACCGCCATCCTGACTGCCACCTCTGCCGAGGACGGCAGCTTTTCTTTTGTCCGTGTGCCTTTTGGCCACTGGATCGTGCGGGAGATTGAAGCCCCCATCGGCTTTGTGCTGTCGGAAGAAACCTATCCCGTGACCGTTGATGCAGACGGTGCAGTGATCGAGGTAGAGATTGAAAATACCCGCATCCGTGGCGCAGTGCAGCTCACCAAGACCGACCGGGACTATCCCGAAAACAAGCTGACGGGTGCGGAGTTCACCGTTTACCGTGACAGCAACGGCAACAAGGAGCTGGATGCGGACGATGCACTGCTCGGCACACTCACCGAAACCGGCATCGGCGTTTATGAAATGGCCGATTTGCTCTACGGCGGCTATTTTGTCAAAGAAGCAAAAGCGCCGGAGGGCTTCTATTTGGACGACAACGCCTACTATTTCGAGATCACCGAGGACGGAAAGACCGTGACCGTAGAGAATGAAGCCGGAAAGGGCTTTGTCAATGCGCCGCAGGTCGGCTCTTTGAAAATCATCAAGACTTCTTCAGACGGCAAGGTCGAGGGATTCTCGTTCCATGTCACCGGTCCGAACAGCTATGTCGGCGTATTCACCACCGACAAAAACGGCGAAATCGTCATTGAAAACCTCCGCATCGGGGAGTATGTGGTGTCCGAGGTGTCGGACGGTGCATCTTCCGCCTATGTGCTGCCCGCCGACAAGACGGCATCCGCATTTGAAGGCGCGGTGACAAAGGTGGAGATGCACAACGAGCTCCGTGACACGCCGAAAACCGGGGATGAGAGCAACCCCGCCCTGTGGCTTGCCCTGCTCGGCATTTCCGCTGCGGGCGCTGCTGCGCTGGGCGTGGTCGGATTCAGAAAACGCAGAAAGGAGGACGCGGAGTAATGGAGTTGAAAACCATTCTTGCAATCGGACTGGTCGTATTTATCGTCGGCTCTTTGATCTTCCTGAAGGTCAGAGCCAAGAAAAAGTGAGCCTTGGGGCAGCGGTTTCCGCTGCCCCTTTTACATATCCCGAAAAACAAAAAGGAGGCAATAATTATGGTTCATTTCTTTGATTCGGACATAGCGAAAAAATACGGAGTCAATGCGGCGGTGCTGACCTGCTTCCTTTGGGATTGTATCGAGCAGAAAAGCACCGAGTCGCCGCAGCTCCACGAGGGTAAGGCCTGGGTGCGGTGTTCGGTGCAGATGATGACGGGATTCTTTCCGTTTCTGTCCTATGACGAGATCCGCTACGCCCTGAAACGGCTGGTCAAAGGGCGGGTTCTCACCAAAGGACGGTTCAACGAAAGCCGTTTTGACCGCACGAACTGGTACGCCTTTACCGAGTTCGGACAATTTCTGATGACGGAAAGCGAGGGACGGACGCAATGAAGGACGGCAGACACATCATTTGGAGCAACGACATTGACTACGACGACTGGCGGGAGGACTTGGAGGAGCAGTACCCCGACCTCACCGAAGCCGAGCGCATGGAGCTAATGTATGAGTTGAACGGCGACTATCTGGATGACGAGCGCTCCAATCTGGACATTCAGCTCTCCCGTCCCATTCTCGTTGTCGGTGATCTGGGGCTTTGGAACGGCCGTCGCATGGGGTATAAGGAGATTCCGAGCGGCAATATCCGGGACTGCCTTTACAACGAACGGGACATAGATTACAGCACTTGGTATGTGGATAAAAACGGCGACTTCCGCTGTGACGCCATCCATCACGACGGCACGAACCATTACCTCTACCGTGCCTATAAGGACGGCGTGAGCGACACGCAGATCGAGAATCTGAAAGAAAAAATCTACCGGGGCATTGCCACCCGTGCGGACATTACAAGAGTGACCCGCAGGCTGGGCGACGAGATCGCCCATGTTTACGGCTTTCTCATTCCCCGCAGGCAGGCGCCGGTACAGGAGCGATAACGGAGGCAAACGATCATGATGAATATAGCAGATACAAGGGACTGTGCCTTTGAAGCCTTTGTTACCAACCTCGGCAAATACAACGAGGGCTGTTTGGTGGGCGAATGGGTCAAGTTCCCCGTGACAAATGAAGAAATGCAGGTGGTTTTCCGGCGCATCGGCATCGGCCGCCGCTATGAAGAATGGTTCATCACCGATTACGACTGCCCGGACACGGCCATCGGCAAGGTGCTGGGCGAATACGAAAGCCTGAGCGAGCTGAATTATCTTGCCGGGCAGATCATGGAGATGCGGGAGAGCAGCGAGTTCTGGCAGGCGGTTTTGGACTTGGGCGAGAACACCGGCAGTGTGCAGGAGCTGATCAACCTGACCGAGAACCTGGACTGCTTTGATTACCTGTCCGGCGTGCGGAATGACTACGATCTCGGCTATTACTGGATCGAGGAAAGCGGCTGCTATGACACAAGCAGCCTCGGCGCACTGGCAAACTATATCGACTATGAGAGCTTCGGACGGGATATTCGGTATGAAGAAGGCGGCGTGTTCGGAGATAACGGATATGTGCGGTCAAACGGCGGCCGCTTCGTGGACATCTACGACGGCGACATCGAAAACATCCCAGACGAATACCGGGTCAGGTCACCCGCCTTTCCTGTCCGCTCCGCAGCCACACGGCAGGCGGAACAGCCTGAACGATGAATTTTGCACCTTTGATATTGCCTTGCAGTTTGGGTACAGTATAATAAAAACGATAAGGAAGTGAACACCGTGAGCGACAGCTATTTTGATCTGCCATCCCGCATTGAGGACGCCTTTGCGGAGATCGACAGCGATATTGTGATGGATCTGCTGAATACCGACGAGGACTACGCTGCGCTTTCCGACCGTATGGACAAGCTGAAAACGCAGTACCCCGTCATCGACAAAATGAACGAGGGCAGCGGCGAGATCCGCATGACCGCCGAGGAGCATCGGGCGTATGTGGATTATCTGAACCTTGTCCGTCAAATGGAGGACATGGAGCGGCAGCACATTTACTTCCGCGGACATACCGATGCTGTGGCCTACCTCAAAAAAATCAAAGCGATCTGACGCAGACGGCACGGAAACCCCGTGCCGTTTTCTCATATTACTGCCTATTCAAATGCTCTATCTGCATATATTTCTAAGAAGTATATGCAGATAATTCGGATAGCGGCTTGTTTTTCTGCACACAATATGCTATAATTATGTGCAGAAAGGCTGGTGCTGTATGAGAAAATTCGATTACTCCTTTTTGAATAACGGTTTGCTGCCTGCAAACCTTGTGAACCTCACTTCCAATATTGCGGCGCTCAAAACGATGGCAGGCGTGCGCAAGGACGAATACACGCAGATTTTTACGGAGCTGGAAGCCGTCGCAAAGGTACAGTCCATTAAAAGCTCCAACGCCATTGAGGGCATTGTGACCAGCGACGAGCGTATCGCTGCCATTGTCAATCAGAACAGCGCCCCGCTGAACCACAACGAGGCGGAGATCGCCGGGTACAGAGATGCGCTGAATGAGATCCACTTGGGCTATGAACACATCGACTTCCGTCAGAGCGACATTCTGCGGCTGCACGAAATGATGATGAGCTTTGCGGGCTATGAGTACGGGGGGCAGTACAAAACGGACGATAATGTGATTTTGGAAATTGACGCAGACGGAAACCGCCGTGTCCGTTTCCGTCCCACGCCCGCAAGCGAAACCCCGAAAGCAATGGAGCAGTTGGAACTTGCCTATCTGGATGCCCGAAGCGATGCGAATATCAATCAGCTTCTTTTGATTCCATGTGTGATTCTGGACTTCCTCTGCATCCATCCGTTCCGGGACGGCAACGGCAGAATGTCCCGTCTGCTCTCTTTACTGCTGTTATACAAAAACGGTTTTGATGCTGGTAAATATGTGTCCTTTGAGGAGCAAATCAACAATTACAAGGCGTATTATTACGAAGCCCTGCGTCAGTCCTCGGCAGGATGGGAAACGAATGAGAACTCCTATTTCCCCTTTATCGAGAATTTCCTGTCCACCCTTTATATGTGCTATAAGGAACTGGACAAGCGGTTTGCGGTGGTACACGGCAAGAAGATTACGAAGAAGGCCCGTGTGGAGGCAACCGTCCTGAACAGCCTGACGCCGCTATCCAAAGCCGAGATTTGCAAAATCCTCCCCGATGTCAGCCCCACAACCGTTGAAGCCGTCCTCGGCGCAATGGTCAAGACCGGCTCCGTAAAGCGGATCGGTGCAGGACGAACGACACGGTATATTAAGGCATAATACAGGGTGAATATAATGGATGTATTATCTTTTGAGACCGAGGTAAGACAACTGATAGGATTGCAGCAAGAAGGGGAATATTGGGATTTCAAAAAAGAGTGGCATCAAAATAAGGCAGATTTACTACACGATATTATATGTATGGCGAATAATCTTTCTAATCAAGACGGGCTTATTATTATTGGCGTTGATGAAGAAAATGATTATTCTATTTGTGATGTCATAAACGACCCAAACAGAAGAAAAACACAAGATATTGTTTCATTTTTGCGAGAGAAAAAATTTGCTGGAGGTATCCGTCCAACAGCATATGTCCAACCAGTCACTTTGTGGAAAAAGACAATCGATATTATTGTTATTCGTAATGATCGCAATACCCCTTACTATTTAACAGAACAATACCAAGGTGTATTTGCTAATAATATTTACGCTCGGATAATGGATACAAATACTCCGAAAAATGCATCAGCAGATATAAATATCATAGAGAAACTATGGAAAAAACGGTTCGGAATTGATGCGACGGCTCTGGATCGCGCCTTGCTTTTTTTGCAAAAGCCTTACGATTGGGTGGATTCTAATAACGGCAAAAAGTTTTATAAGTATGCTCCTGAATTTACACTCGAAGATATTCAAGCTGAGGATGGTAGAGATGGTTATGAATTTTATCTGTTCAATCAGTGTGATTCTCGTCCTCGGTGGTATGACATAAATATTTACCATCATCAGACTTTATTATATTCTTTGGGTGGCGTGGTTTTGGACGGCGGTAGATGTTTCACTTCGACCCCTCGGACAGACGGACTTTCCCTATATAAGGACAGTTATCATCACTGGGATGTTTCATACAAGTATTTTATAAAAGATTCTATAGAATACACTATTCACCAGTTTTATATTACAGATAATATGGACGAGGAATTAACTGCTCGGCAAAGATTTTTGGAATGCGTACTTATTTTTGAAACTGAATTTGAAAGGACAAAATTCAATGCTTTTGTCATAGGCAATTATGAAAGATACAATATTGACGCATTTAGTGATCGCCTACCCCATTTCCCTGATTTAGAGGGTTATAATATGGACGCATTCAAAAAAGACTACTTACAATCTCAGCTTTTGCAGCAAATGTTAAAGGATTTCAGAAGCTAAAGGAGGCTATGTTTATGAGCGAATCATTTATTCCTGCATCGGAATTTGAAACAGCAAGTAACGCCGTCAGTAATATTTTAGGACAGCCTGTTGAGGAAATAAAAATTACTGACATATTGCCACCGCTTAATGATATAGCTGATTCGAACAAAGTATTTAAGGGAAAACTTTCGGTTCTGTTTGTAGATATGAGGAAATCCACCGATTTGACAGATGAATTGAAATCTAAAAAAATGGTGAAAGTTTATCGCTCATTTATTCGTATCGTTATCCAAGCAATTCGGTATTCGGGCGGATATACACGACAATTTGCCGGTGACGGAATTATGGGCATCTTTCAGAATAGCAATGTGGACGACCAAAATATTTCTTCATCTTGTAAAGCAATAAAAGCGGCACGATATATCCATACTCTGATTGATTTCTGCTTAAACCCCGCTCTAAAAAAATCTATGGATATTTGTATTGGCTGTGGAGTTGGTATTTGTACAGGGACAATTATGATTACAAAGGTCGGAATGCGCGGAAAAGAGAGTAATAAAACGGCCGAAAATGAAACGGGTATCGTTTGGGTCGGCTCAACAACAAATTACGCCAATCGGTATTGTAGTTTGGCTCACCCTTGCGAAATATTCATAGATGAAAACACATATTCAGAAATTGAAGATTCAGAAATATGGACTAAAACAAGCCGAACAAAGGGTAATAAAGTTTTTGAAGGATATGCAGTCAGCGAACATTACCTGTCACTGCCGGAAGAAATCACAGCAGAAGCAGTTAAGGCAGATACAGAGAATGATTCTGAGGCTTCGTTCATACAAAACATTTTCGCTGAAACGCAGGAAAAGGCTCTTTTGCTTGTTGATGAAATCAGCAAAAAATCCGCAGAGTTAGCGATTGCATTAGAGGAAGCCAAAAAACGAGAAGGTCAAGCAATCGCTCGTGATAATGAGTCGCGTAAGGAAAATATTAGGCTTCAACAATGGCAAAACAAATTAAATTCCAAACAAGCAGATGTTGACCGTCAGGAACAAAAGAATAAAGAGCAGGCTTATTCTATACATAAAAGCATTTTTTCAGAAACATTTTGCAAAAGTGACCTTATAAAGGAATTCGGAAAAGATCATTGGCTTGAATTTATCGGCAAAATGTATGAATTAGGAAAAGAAATTGGCAAGTCACAGCTTGAAGTTAAAATCGATTTAGATTGTTATCTTATAGGAATATATCGTTGCTTCGGCATGTATGAAGAAGCATATGAAATTTTATGTGTTCAAGCTGAACACTCAAGTTGGTTAAACCAATATATCCTTGAGGATGTTGTAAAACAGTCTGGACACTGGTTTAAATTAAAAGGTATTCTTGAAAAACGAGTTTACGAGGGTAAAGATTACCGAGAATGTTTAGATAAATTAAAATCAATGGGATATTAGGAGGGGTATCGTGGAAAGCAAAAGGACGCACGATGAGTTGAAAGAAATTCTTGATAGGAATACGGCATGGATAGAAAACTGTGATTCTAAAACATCTATCATTTTGGGGAGCTTTGGTGTTATAGCGGGAATTTTTCTTGCCACCGACTATGTTTCAAAATTTAAGAGCATATTATGCCATATGGCAAGCCGTGTCAGTTTTTGGACGGTCGTATATGTCATTTTCTGCATTTTGTCAATAAGTCTTATACTTACTGGTTGTGTATGTTGGCTTACTGTGTTATTCGCAAGAGTAAATCCTGATAAGTTCTATAATAGAGGCATTAAATCAGATTCACTTATCTTCTTTTCATCAATTGCAAAACACAAATCATTATCATCATATAAGCGGGATTTAGAGAAATGCGGAACAAAACAGATGGACGAAGATTTAATATCTCAAATATATATCTGCTCGATAATTTGCGATAAAAAATTCAAATACTACAAGTTGGGATTGTTTCTTGCTTCAATAGGTTCGATCTTATTTGCAGTATTAATTTTAATTGGTTTATTGATTATATGAAATATACTTTTTGGTCGGAGATGGTTGGTTTTGAATTGGAACAATATTTGGGAAAGTACAATTAGTGGCATTTTTGTGGTCATATTTGGTGGCATATCAGCGTGGTTGGCATACATACTCGGTATTCGAGGAAAGGAAAAATCACAAATTGCATCGCGCAGGAAGCAAGAAATATATATTCCTCTTAAATATGAAATGAAGACACTAATGGAAATGAATGATATTTGGAGAGATATTAATATTCCTGAAACCGATAATATACTTGCAAAAAATGATGAACTTGTAGTCAGCGAAGAGCTATATAAAAAATGTCAAAAACTTTCCGATGTTATTGCTCGTTATAAAAGTATAAATATGTACAATGTAGTTGCCGACATTCTATCTGATAGATTCAAGGAAAAATATGCTCAGCTATATGGCTCAATAACGCATATTGAGCACATATGCCAACCTGATTATGAGGATGATTTTGAAGTCGAAGACCCAGAGATAATTGCATTTTATGAAACAATAAGAATAAAAAGCAATATTGACAACCTTATGAAAAACGATGTTGGTTATGAAGAATATTGCCGTCAAGAAAATTATGTAAGTCCATTAGAAGAATATTTCGCAAGAATATGTGCCTCAGTGTTGCCGCACGGAGAAAAAACATATCAAGGCATCCAGCTAATTGATGAGGCTCTTGCACAAAAGAAGAAAACGCCTGCAGAGTACATTGCTTATGATTTCGATTTCTTCACCATCTATAATAAAAATGTTAAAGTACAAGAAAAGGAAATGCTTTTGGATGAAATCAAGGAACTTGCTTTGGATCTATATGAGAATTTAATGATAAAAATCAGAAATATCGGAAATAGGTACGAAAAAGAATAAGCCAATTTTGCATTCACATCTCATACATAGCCGAGAGGTTTTCATTCTGAAAGCCCCTCGGCTATTTTTATGTCAGAACGGAGGTGAAACATATGCCATATATTCCGCCGGAGGTGGTGGTGAGAGCCCGCGAGATGGATTTGCTGACTTATCTTCGGACTTATGAACCGCAGGAGCTAGTGCATTTCGGGGGCAACACCTACTGTACCCGTGAGCACGACAGCCTTAAAATCTCCAACGGCAAATGGTGCTGGTTTTCCCGTGGGATCGGCGGCTACTCGGCACTGGACTATCTCATCAAGGTCAAAGAGATGCCTTTTACGCAGGCGGTCGAAACCATTATGGGAAATCTGTCAGCGGCACCGCCTGCTTTTGTCCCGGCTCCGAAAGCGCCGAAAGAAAAGGTGCTGCTTTTGCCGCAGGTCAACCGCAGCGCCACTCATGCCGTCGAATACCTGCACCACAGAGGGATCGACTATGAGTTGATCAATTTCTGCATTAAGACCGGCCGCCTTTATGAAAGCTACCCCTATCACAATGTAGTGTTCGTCGGTATGGATGCAGACGGAAAGCCCCGCTACGCCAACCAGCGAGGGATCGGCTCGGACTTCATCGGGGACGCCAACGGCAGCGACAAGCACTATTCCTTTGGAATCCCTGCGGCGGCCGCAGGCGATACGCTCCACCTGTTTGAATCGGCGGTGGATCTGCTGTCCTACGGGACACTGCAAAAGCTGGACGGCAAAGACTGGCGCAGCGAAAACCTGCTCTCCCTCGCCGGGGTCTACAAGCCAAGGGCGAAAATCGAGGAAAGCAGCCTGCCCGCTGCACTGGTGCGGTATCTTGCTGAGCATCCCCATATCCGCCGTGTGGTGCTGCGGCTTGACAACGATGCCACGGGGCGGATCGCCGCAGAAACCGTCAAGACCCTGCTGCCGAGGAAGTATGCGGTCACGGTGGACATCCAACCGCCCCCGCAGGGCAAAGATTATAATGACTGCCTTTGTATGCGGCTGGGCTTGCCCATTACCAAGCGCAGAGAAAGGAGCAAAGAACGGTGAGCGACTTGATAAGTCCGGGACAGCGCATCCGGCACTATCGTATGCTGCTGGGCATGACGCAAAAGGCGCTGGGCATCGCCGCAGGCTTTCCGCCCGAAACCGCCGACATCCGTATCGCACAGTATGAATCCGGCGCAAGAACGCCGAAACACGCTCTGCTCTGTACGCTGGCCGAGGCGTTGGGCGTTTCTCCATCGGCGCTGGACATTCCCCGTATCAAGAGCCGTGAGGCGCTGAACCAACTGCTGCTTGCGCTGGAGGATGAATACGGGCTGACGGTCACGATTACGGAAAACAACGAAAGGAGCATTTGCAATGGAAAATGAAAAGAAAATCAAAGTGGTACTGCTGGAACCGGGCAAGCTCGCCCGTGCTGCCGAGATCGATGCGTCCCTTGCCGGGATGCAGAAAGTGGTGGGCGGTCTGATCGAGCCGTTTTATCCCTTTGAAGAACAGGTCTGCATCGTCTGCAACGAGGAAAGCAAGATCAACGGAATGCGCCCGAACCGCAGCGTGAAAAACGACGACGGCGTGATGGTGGATTTCATCTTCGGCCCCGCCTTTATCTGCAACTGCCGAGGTGAAAATCTGGACAGTCTTTCCGACGAGCAGATCGACCGCTACGGCAAGATGTTCCGCTATCCCGAACACCTTGCGCGGGTGAACGGCACGCTGTTCGGTATCCCATACCGTCCGCAGCCGGAGCAGGAGCGGTGATGTTATTTCAGTCGGTGGCAAAATGTTCGGCCTATGGGACGAACGCCATGCACTGTACCAGCAAGCATCGCCGTTGTGATACCACAACGGCACTTGTCAGGGAAATCCCTGAAACCCTTTCGTCCCCGCCTATGCGGAGGACGATGTTTTTATACCCGAAAGGAGGTCACAGCCGGTGAACGAACCCATGACCTTTTTGGACTTTTTCAGCGGTGTCGGCGGTTTCCGTAAGGGCTTTGAGCTTTGCGGCATGGTCTGCAAAGGTCACTGCGAGATCGACAAATTCGCAGACCGCAGTTACCGCGCGATCCACGATGTAAAGGAGGATGAATGGTATGGCGAGGACATCACCAAAACCAACCCCGCCGATCTGCCGAGAGTCGACCTCTGGGCAGGCGGATTCCCGTGTCAGGACATTTCTGTATCTGGCCGGCAACGAGGGCTTGCAGGCGAGCGAAGCTCTCTCTTTTTTGAAATCGTTAGACTCCTCAAAGGCACGCCTGCCGAGGATCGACCCGAATGGCTTGTCCTTGAAAATGTTAAAAATCTGCTCTCTGTTAATCGAGGATGGGACTTTGCGACCGTTCTCCATTCGTTGGCCGAAATCGGCTATCATATCGAATACGGACTGCTTAATTCACGCTTCCACGGCGTTCCGCAAAACCGGGAACGCATCTACCTTGTCGCTTATCGACATTTTAGAGCCGAGGGTGGACGAAAAATATTTCCTGTCACCGCAGGCGACGGCAAGGCTCTTATACAACTGATCGGCGGCACGCAGGGTAAGCGGGTCTATGACCCCGCAGGCGTGAGCTGCACGCTGATGAGCGAGGGCGGCGGCTTTGCCGGTCGCACGGGGATGTACTTCATCGACCTGTGCAAAGGTGAACCGAGGCTGACCGAACACGCCCGCTGCATCAAGGCAAGGTATGACAGCGGCATTACCAACCACAGCGGCGACAAAAGCGGCGTTCTCTGCATGAGCTGCGAGTGCCCAAACCGCACCGAAGAAACGGCGCTCATTCAGCTAAAACGGGGTGATCCGAAAATCTTGGAGCAGGATCACACCAAATGCCTAATCGCAGGCTATGACAAGATCGGGGTCAGCAACCGGGGCGAAAGCTCCGGTATTTTTTATGGCTGCCGTGCCGTTCTCACCCCCGACCGGGAAAACAAACGGCAGAATGGACGGCGCTTCAAGGAGTGCGGTGAACCTGCTTTTTGTCTGAACACGCAGGACAAGCACGGCGTTTATCTCTGCGCCTGCGATTCCTGCGAGTTTGCTTTGCGTATCAAAAATGCCACTGCTGCCGGATATGCGGAGGCCCACTGCGGCGACAGTATCAATCTGGCGTTTCCCGACAGCAAGACCCGCAGAGGCCGTATCGGCAAAGGCCATGCGCAGACGCTGGACACTTCCTGCAATCAGGGCGTGCCGCTCGGCTGCGGACGCATCCGCAAGCTGACACCCCGTGAGTGCTGGCGGCTGCAAGGATTTTCGGATGATATGTTTGACCGGGCTGCCGCCGTCAATTCCGATGCCCAGCTATATAAGCAGGCGGGCAACGGCGTGACGATCCCCGTTGTGTATGCGGTCGGCAAACGGATCGTGGAAATTCAAAACGAATTAGATAAGGAGAGCCTATGAGAAAACGCAATGTTCACATTCAATTCTGGCTGGATAAAAAGGAAGCCGAGGCGTTTCAGAAGAAGGTCAAGAAAAGCGGACTTTCCCGTGAAGCGTATCTTCGGCACTTGGTAAACGGCCTTGAACCGCAGGACGCACCGCCGCCCGATTATTACGCCATGATGCGGGAGCTCCACGGGATCGGCAACAACCTCAATCAGATTGCCGCAAAAGCTCATACTCTGAACGCACTGGATGTGCAGCGGTACGACGAGAACTGCCGCAAGCTGGATGAAGCTGTAAAGACGATCACCGCAGCGGTCATTCTGCCCCGTCCAATGAAGTGATGCGCCTATGGCAACAACTTCGATTTGGCGGGTAAAAGGCTGGCTCGGCAAGGTGGTGATCTATGCGGAGAACCCCGAAAAGACGGCAAACCCGAAATTCTACGCCGACCGGAAACTGACCGAACAGGACGGACAGCAGCTTTCCGATGTGATCCGCTACGCCGTCAATTCGGAGAAAACGCAGGAAACGGGCAGCGAGGACGGTGCACCGCTCCACCGCTTTGTGTCAGGCATCAACTGCTCTCCCGCCACTGCCCGTGACGAAATGCTGGCGGTGAAAAAGCGGTTCGGTAAGGAGGACGGCACGGTGGCCTATCACGGCTATCAGTCCTTTGCCCCCGGTGAGGCCACGCCGGAACTGGCACATGAGATCGGCGTAAAGCTGGCGGAGCGACTTTGGGGCGACCGCTATCAGGTGATCGTCGCTACCCACCTTGACAAAGAAAATCATCTGCACAATCACTTTGTCGTCAACACAGTTTCCTTTGCGGACGGCATCAAATACCACCGCACACGCAAGGACTATCACGAAATGCAGACGGCTTCCGACGAGCTTTGCCGGGAATACGGGCTGTCGGTGATCGAGCATCCACGGCAAGGTCGGGGCAAGCAATACGGCGAATGGCGTGCCGAGCAGGAACAGCGCCCCACTTGGCGTGGGCTGATCCGCTCTGACATCGATGAGGCAATACGGCAGGCCATGACCGAGCGGCAGTTTTTTGACGCTCTGCGGAAAAAGGGCTATGCGGTGAAGATCGGCAAGGATATTTCGGTCAGACCGCCGGGCAAGGAGCGATTTGTGCGCCTGATGCGCAATTTTGGTGAGGACTACTCTTTGGATAACATCCGCAGGCGCATTTTATCCCAGAGCCGCCCCGAACGGAGAATGCCCGAACAGAAGCCGGAGATCCTGCGGGTCAGGCTGATCGGCAGCTTGAAAACCGCCCGAAAACTGACCGGCTTTCGGGCGCTGTATGTTCACTACTGCTATCTACTGGGTATCTTCTCGAAGAACCGCCCGCCGCAAAGCAGAAAACGGCTGCATTTTCTTCTGCGGGAGGATCTGTTGAAGTTGGATGCCATCACCGCCGAAACAAGGCTGCTTATCGGGCATCGGATCGATACCGCCGAGCAGCTTTTTTGCTACCGTGACGAGGTGAACGGAAAAATCGAAGTTCTGACCGAGAAGCGCCAGCAGCTCTACAAATTACAGCGGACGGCGGCGGTGAAGTCCGATCCCGAAAAGGCGGTGGAGGTCAGGGCGCAGATCGCCGCACTTTCCAAAGAGCTTGCCGCACTGCGGAAGGGGGTGGTTTTATGTGACAGCATTGCCGAGCGCTCCGGCGTGATCCAAGAGAAAATCAAAGCCGTCCGTGAGGACGAGCAAATCAAAGGAAAGGAGAAAACCGACCATGTACAATTCCGGTGACGCAGCGGAGCAAGTCGTGCGGATCAGCCTGGAGGGTACGGAAGTTGCCCTGAAGCTGACCGGCTCGGCGGCAAAGAATATCGCTGCCATGCTCTACGCTGTCTGGAAAAATCGAGATAAAAACAAGACCAAAGGCCACCAGCGGCTCTCAGCCATGCTCAAAAGTGGCAAGGAGCTGAAAGTGTTCACCGTCAGCGAGGAGCATCTGAAACAGTTTGCGACCGAGGCCAAGCGGTACGGCGTTGTTTACTGCGCCCTGCGGGGCAAAGAGCGCTCCGCTGACGGCATGGTAGACATTATGGTGCGTGCCGAAGATGCGTCCAAGATCAACCGCATCGTGGAGCGGTTCAAGCTGGCGACGGTCGATACCGTTTCCATCAAGCGGGACATCGAGCAGGCCAAGGCGGACAAAACCGGCCCGTCCGCCCCTGAGCAGGAGAAGCCCGACAAGGCGGCAGATGACCGCCTGCTGGATGACCTGCTGGGCGCACCCGTCCAAAAGGAGGAGCACGCATCCCCAAACCCTGCGGCGGCAAAGACGGAGAAATCCCGTCCGTCCGCGCCTACCTCCGAGAAGCAAAGCAGAACCGCCGAGGGTACTGCTAAATCTCCCGAAGAACGCCCCTCTGTCCGTGAGGAACTGCGGGAAATCCGGGAGAGCAGGCAGAAGAAGGCGGCAGAGCCGGGCATTTCCGAACCCACCCCGGCAAAAGAGCCGAAAAAGCAGCCGACCACCACCCACAAGCAGCCATCCCGGAAGAAACCGAAGAAAGCAAAGGAGCGATAAGCCATGAGGAATTTTGATGATATTTTTGAATCCGCCCCGCAGACCGATGAATTTGACAAGGAGGCGTGGGCGGCAAAGAAAAAGGCGGAGCGTGACGAGGTTTACGCTCTGGCCGATGCCACCGCTGAGGCGGTCTGCGCAGACGGCGGCAAGTTCTGTGACTATCTGGATGTGCAGGCGGCTTTTCGCAACTACTCTGCCACCAACGCCCTGCTGATCCTCGCCACGAAGCCGGATGCCCGCAGGCTGGGCGACAAAGATTTCTGGCGGGATCAGGGCGTGTATATCAAGCGGCAGGAGTTCGGCCGCCCCATCAAGATCGTCGAGTCCAACGGTGAATACACCCGTGACGACGGCAGCATCGGCGTGTCCTACAACATCAAGCGGGTCTATGACATTTCGCAGACCACTGCCTGGACGAGAACGCCGCAGGCGGTTTCCCATGACGCACGGGCGCTGCTGAATGCCCTGATCTACAAGCGTCCTACGCCGGTGCAGTCCGTGGATGAGCTGCCGAATGGCATCGATGCCGTGTATGACCGTGAGCAGAACGCCGTTTTTGTCCGCCGTGGCTTGTCGGCAAACGACCTTTTCTGCGGTCTGTCCAAAGCGCTGGCGCAGGCGGAGCTTGCCCGGACCGGCGAGGAATACACCGAAGAAAATACCGGTTTCAAGGCGCAGTGCGTTTCCTATATCCTTGGCAAAGAGTTCGGTGTGGAGGTGAGCGGCTATGCCTTTGAAACGCCTGCCGACTTTTTGCGTACCGATGACCCGCAGACGATCCGTGCTGAGCTGACCGACATCCGGGACACCGCCTATGATATTTCCGCAAGGATGATGCGGTCGCTGGAACAGAGCAAAGCACCCCGCTTAAGCGAACAGGAGCGATGAATATGGGGAAACAGGAAAAACGGGTATTGACTCTTGACCGCTATGAGCACGGCGTTGTGGTCAATGCCCTCAATGAAATGCGGAATGATCTGCTGGAGGAAGAACGCCCCACCGACATTGTTGACGAAGTTCTTTTGAAGGTGATCGATGCCCCCGCAAAGAAGGTAAGGTGCCGAAACGATGAAGCGAGAGAATAACCCTCTTGTCCTCTGCTTGTTCGGTATTCTCCCCGTGGTGTGGCTGGGGCTGCTGCTCGCCCCTGCCGCCCACGGCGGTCTGCCGGAGATCGTCGCCCGGTTTCCCGCGGTGATGAACGACCCGTTTCACATCGAGCTTTGCGGGGACAGTCTGAAAACTGTCCTCGTTCTGCTCTGCGCTTACGGGCTTGCGGTGGGTGTCATTCTATCGTCCCGCCGCAATTACCGCCGTGGCGAGGAACACGGTTCGGCCAAGTGGGGCTCGGCTCGAACCGTCAACCGAAAATACCGGGCAGCCGAGCCGGAGGAAAACAAGATCTTCACGCAGAATGTCCGTATGGGACTGGACGGGCGAAAGCACCGCCGCAATCTCAACACGGTCGTGGTCGGCGGCAGCGGTGCAGGCAAGACGAGGTTTTTCGCAAAGCCGAATCTGTGTCAGGCAAACACGAGCTTTACCGTGCTGGACCCGAAGGGTGAGCTGCTGCGAAGCACGGGACACCTGCTGCGGCAAAAGGGCTATGAGGTGCGTGTGCTGGATCTTCTGAATATGGAGAAAAGCCACTGCTACAATCCGTTTGTCTACCTGCGGGACGACAATGATGTGCAGCGGCTTGTGACCAACCTGTTCAAAAGCACCACGCCGAAAGGCAGTCAGTCCAACGATCCCTTTTGGGACACCGCCGCATCTATGCTCCTGCTGGCACTGATCTTCTATCTGAAATACGAAGCGCCGCCCGACGAGCAGAACTTCCCGATGGTCATGGAGATGCTGCGTGCGGCGGATGTGCGGGAGGACTGCGACGAATACACCTCACCGCTGGACGAGCTGTTTGAGCGGCTGGAAATGCGGGAGCCCGACCATATCGCCGTGAAATATTACAAGGACTATCATTCCGGCAGCGCCAAAACGCTGAAATCCATTCAGATCACGCTGGCGGCGAGGTTAGAGAAATTCAATCTGTCCTCGCTGGCGGCGCTGACCGCTACGGACGAGCTGGATCTGCCGTCCCTCGGTGAAAAGAAAGTGGCGCTCTTTGCCCTGATCCCCGACAATGACACCAGCTTTAACTTTTTGGTTAGCATCCTGTACACCCAGCTTTTTCAGCAGCTATTCTATCTGGCCGACCACAAATACGGCGGCAGTCTGCCCGTTCCCGTTCACTTCTTGATGGACGAGTTCAGCAATGTCAGCTTGCCGGAGGATTTCTCCAAGATCCTTGCGGTCATGCGCTCCCGCAATGTGTATGTGTCGATCATTCTGCAAAATGTAGCGGCACTCAAAGCGCTGTTTGAAAAGGAATGGGAGTCGATCCTCGGCAACTGCGATGAGTTCCTTTATCTCGGCGGCAACGAAACTTCGACCCACAAGCTGATCTCGGAATCCTATCTCGGCAAATCCACTATCGACACCAACACCTACGGAAAATCATCCGGGCGTAACGGCAATTACAGCACGAACTATCAGATCAGCGGCAGAGATCTTCTGACACCGGACGAGGTGCGTATGCTGGACAACCGTTACGCCCTTTTGTTTATCCGTGGTGAGCGCCCAGTGATGGACGAAAAATACGACATTCTGAAACACCCGAACATTGCGCTGACCGAGGACGGCGGCGCTTCCCCCTATGAACACGGCGGGACGGAAAATGCCGTTGCGACGCTCTCGTTTGCAGGTGCTGCCGCCGAAACGCTGTTTGAATTCAATGAACCCATACCCGATTATGAGCTTCTTTCCGATGAGGATATAGAGGCTCTTTTTTAATTCAAGGAGGATGAACCTATGAAGAACACCAAAAAGGCCTCAAACAAGCTGCCCGTGCCCGGCAAGGTCAGAAAGGGCGTTCGTTTCTACTGCGCCGCTGTGCTGTCAGTCGCTCTTGTGCTCGGCTTCTCCGTCACGGCCTTTGCCGCCAATGACCCGATCGCCGTCGTGAACAACCTGAGCGATTTCATTTTCGGTCTGATCCGTGCGGTCGGGCTGATCCTGCTCGGCTGGGGCATCGTGCAGGTGGGACTTTCGTTCCAGTCCCACGACCCCAGCCAGCGCAGCAACGGCTTTCTCACCCTTGCGGGCGGCATCGTCATCACCTTTGCCAAAGAAATTCTCAACCTAATCACGGGCTGAAAGGAGGCCGAAAATGGAAAAGTGCGAGTGTTATATCCACTCCCTGAAACAGGGAGAAACCCATGTGCTTGGTGAGGCAACGATTCTCAAACGCATCGGGGACAACGACTACCTTGCCGAATACAACGGCGTAAAGTGCCACGCCATATTCAATCCCTTTGCCGGGCGCTACTTTGTAGACGATGTGTACGGCGTGATTCGCAGTTCGCCCGACCGGGACAGCAGATAAATGATACGGTGCACGGGGCAGGTCGCTTTGGCCTGCCCCTATTTGCCGGAAAGGAGAAATGAATGTGAGTGATAACTGGATCGTCCAGAACCTCGAAAACGCACTTGAAACATGGAACGAAAAGCTGGCGGAGATATGGCAACTCATTACGCAGTCACCGGAACAGTTCAAGGGCGGCACGATCTGGAATGTGATCGTCGGCATCCACGGTGCGGTGCAGGCCATCGGCCTTGCGCTGCTTGTTTTGTTCTTTGTGGTGGGTGTGATGAAAACCTGCGGCTCCTTTGCGGAGTTGAAACGGCCGGAGCACGCCCTCAAAGTGTTTATCCGCTTCGCCCTTGCCAAAGCCGCCGTCACATACGGCTTAGAACTGATGACCGCTCTGTTCAACATCGTGCAGGGGCTGATCTCCACCATCATGAACGCCGCAGGTTTTGGCGCGGCGCAGGAAACCGTGCTGCCTGCCGAGATCGTGACCGCCGTAGAGGACTGCGGCTTTTTTGAAAGCATCCCATTGTGGGCAGTGACCTTGATCGGCGGGCTGTTTATCACGGTTTTGTCGTTTATCATGATCATGACCGTGTACGGCAGATTTTTCAAACTCTATCTCTACACGGCCATTGCACCGGTCCCGCTCTCGGCCTTTGCAGGCGAGCCGTCACAGAACATCGGCAAGAGCTTCATCAAAAGTTATGCCGCCGTTTGTTTAGAGGGTGCGATCATCGTACTGGCCTGCATCATCTTCTCTCTGTTTGCATCCAGTCCGCCCGTCGTCGATCCCGACGCTGCGGCGGTAACGCAGGTGTGGTCGTATGTGGGCGAGTTAGTTTTCAATATGCTGGTGCTCGTCGGCGCTGTCAAAATGGCCGACCGTGTTGTGCGTGAAATGATGGGACTGTAAAGGAGGACGAGATTTGGAAGTGAAAATCAATCGGGAGATCCGCAACTATACGGAATCCATGTTTTTCGGACTGTCCATGCGGCAGTTCGTTTTTTCTGTCTTGGCGATCCTTGTCGCCGTGGGACTGTACTTTCTGCTGAAGCCCCACTTCGGGACGGAAACCGTCAGTTGGATGTGTATTCTCGGCGCCGCACCCTTTGCGGCGCTGGGCTTTATCACTTACCACGGTATGACCGCTGAACAATTCCTCTGGGCGTGGCTGCGCTCGGAGCTGTTAGAGCCAAAAGAGCTTCGCTTTGAGGCATCGAACCTCTACTATGAAGCACTCAAAGACAAATTGGAGGAAGGAAAATCATGATCAAAACGCTGAAAAACCTGCTGAAACAGGACAAGGAGCGGTACACCGTACCCCGCAAGGTGCAGGATGTGATCCCCGTCCGCCGCATCTGGAAGGACGGTATTTTTCAGGTGGGCGGCCGCTTTTCCAAGACCTATCAGTTCACCGACATCAACTACCTTGTGGCAAGCCGTGAGGACAAGGAGCAGATGTTCCTTGCCTATTCGGAGCTGCTGAACAGTCTGGATTCCGGAGCGACGACGAAAATCACCATCAACAACCGCAGGCTGAACCGGGCGAATTTCGAGCAGTCGATCTTGATGCCCATGCGGGGCGACGCCTGCGATGTGTACCGCCGGGAATACAATCAAATGCTGCTGGACAAGGCCACCGGCGCCAACGGCATCATTCAGGAGAAATATATCACGGTGTCGGTCTGCAAAAAGGACATCGAAGAAGCCCGCACCTACTTTGCCCGGATCGGCGCTGACCTGATCGCCCATTTCGCCGCCCTCGGCTCCAAGTGTACCGAGCTGGACGCCGCCGAAAAGCTGCGGGTGCTCCATGATTTCTACCGTCAGGGCGAAGAAGCGGCGTTTCACTTTGACCCGCAGGATATGATGCGCAAGGGGCACAACTTTAAGGACTATATCTGCCCCGACTCGATGGAGAAAAGCAGCGACTGCCTGAAGCTGGGCGAAAAATACTGCAGGGTCTTGTTTTTGAAGGACTACGCTTCGTATATCAAAGACAGCATGGTCACGGAGCTGACCGATTTCAACCGAAATATGATGCTGTCGATCGATGTTGTGCCGATCCCCACCGACGAGGCCGTGCGGGAGGTGGAAAACCGTCTGCTCGGTATCGAAACCAACATTACCAATTGGCAGCGCAGGCAGAACGCCAACAACAATTTCTCCGCCGTCGTGCCCTATGATATGGAGCTCCAACGCAAGGAGAGCAAGGAATTTCTGGACGACCTGACCACGAGGGATCAACGGATGATGCTGGCGGTCATTACGATGGTCATTACCGCCGACGACAAAAAGCAGCTCGACAGCGATACCGAAACGGTGCTTGCCGTGGCACGAAAGCATATGTGCCAGCTTGCCGTTCTGAAATTCCAGCAGTTCGACGGGCTGAACACCGTTCTTCCCATCGGCGCACGGAGGATCAATGCGTTCCGTACCCTCACCACTGAGAGCCTTGCGGTGTTTATGCCCTTTAAGGTGCAGGAGGTACAGGACAAGGGCGGCATTTATTTCGGAGAGAACGCCATCTCCCACAACCTCATTATGTGCAACAAGGCCAATCTTCTGAACCAGTCGGCGTTCCTGCTGGGTGTGCCCGGTTCGGGCAAATCGTTCAGCGCCAAGGAGCTGATCGCTTTTCTCATTCTCAATACCACCGATGATGTGCTGATCTGCGATCCCGAAAACGAATTTGGTGCGCTGGCGGCGGCTCTGGGCAAGGAAACGACGACCGTCATTCATATGGCGGCAGGCGGCAAAGACCGTTTGAACGCCATGTATATGGTGGACGGCTACGGCGAGAACAACCCCATCGTGGAAAAATCGCAGTTCATCATGTCCCTTGTGGAGCAGATCGACAAGGCCGGTGTCGGCCCACAGCAGAAATCCATCATCGACCGCTGCACGGCGCTGGTGTATCAGGATGCCGAGCGGACGGGCAAGCCCGCTACGCTCTGCGACCTGCGAAACAAGCTGCTGGAACAGCCCGAAGAAAAGGCAAAGGAGATCGCCTTGTCGCTGGAGCTGTTCACCACCGGCTCACTGGATATTTTCGGTCACGAAAGCACCGTTGATCTTGACAAGCGCATCGTCGTATTCGATATTCACGGCCTTGGTGAGCAGTTGAAGCCGACGGGACTGCTGGTGATCACCGACACCATTCTCAACCGTGTCACCCTTAACTGGAAGAAGGGCAAGCGCACCCACATCTTCATCGACGAATTTCATGTCGTTTTTGAAAATGAGCAGAGCGGCATTTTCTTCAACTCTGCATGGCGGCAGTTCCGTAAGCGCAACGGCTATCCCACCGCCATCACGCAGAATGTGGAATACCTGCTGGATTCCGTGCAGGCGAGCACCATGCTCTCCAACTCCGAGTTCGTGGTTATGCTCAATCAGGCGTTTTCCGACCGTGCCAAGCTCTCGAAGCTCCTGAACATCTCCGACGAGCAAATGAGCTATGTCACCAACGCCGACGCAGGCTGCGGGCTGATCAAATACGGCTCGGCGCTGGTGCCGTTTATCAACCGTTTTCCCAAAGATACCGAGCTTTACCGCTTGATGACGACGCGCCCCGGCGAGGGTGTGTTCGGCAGCGGAAACGCATCTTAAAGGAGGCCATATATGAAAAGCAAATATCTGATGATCGGGGCGGCCGTATGTGCCGCCCTTTTCCTTTTCTCCGGCATCATGCTCTGTCGGCAGTATGCGGACGGAAAACAGGCCACCGAAGCCTTTGAACAGGTCGCCGCGCTGGTGGAAACCGAGCCGCTGCCGGAGCTGACGGCATTTGAAAGGTATAGGGTGGTGCAGGAACAGAACAGTGACTTTGTGGGCTGGCTCTCCATTCCCGGCACAAACATCGACTATCCCGTGATGCAGACCGTGGACAAGCCGAATTTCTATCTAAAACGGGGTTTTGACAAGCAGTACAGCGATTACGGCGTGCCCTATGTGCAGGAAAACTGCGACCTTGCGCGGTCCGACAACTGCGTGATCTACAGCCATCACATGAACAACGGGACGATGTTTGCCGATCTCTGCAAGTATGAAAACGAGGACTTTTATAGAGAGCACAAGACCATCCGCTTTGATACGCTGTCCGGCTTTAGTGAATATGAGATCGTGGCGGTGTTCAAGACCGTTGCCTATTCCGAACGGGGTTTCAAGTATTATCATTTCATCTGTGCGGAGTCGGCGGAGGACTTTGGTGATTATATCGTCCAATGCAAGGCGCTTTCCCTCTACGACACCGGTGTAACGGCGAAATACGGCGATAAACTGATCACCCTCTCCACCTGTGAATACAGTCGCAAAAACGGGCGTATGGTCGTTGTCGCCAAGCGAATCGCCGCGCCCTTTGCGGAGGTGGGCAGCAATGCCTGACATCAAGATACGGGATGTGGTCAAGGGAACGGTAAAGGCAATCGACAAATCGGCGGTGGCCGCCGAGCGGATGAAGGATGCCTATGTCCGCACCAAGGACAAGGCGGAGCACGGCATTTTTGCGGCGGAATCCTCTCCCGAAGAATACGCCGCCGACCGCACTTTGACTGGAACGGAAACGGCGGCGCACGAAGCTGTTCATGGGCTGGATAAGGCCGGCCGCAAGGGTGTAAAGGTCACCAAGCAAAACATCTCCAAGGCAAAAGAGCACTTTCAGCTGAGAAAGGCGGATTTACCAAAGAAGCCGGTGCATAACACCATCAAAGCAAATAGCCGCAGTAGGCAGGCGTTTGCTAGTTCCACAAGGAAGACGGCTGTCAAGGCTACTACTACCGCTGTTAAAGCCGTAATTGCCAAAGCGAAGGCCTTGGCCGCAGCTATCGCCGCCGGTGGATGGGTCTCTGTCACCGTCATCATCGTAGTCTGCCTGATCGGGCTGATCGTCGGCTCTTGTTTCGGCATCTTCTTCTCCGGCGAGGGCAGCGGCACGGGGCAAACTATGCGGCAGGCTGTGCAGGAAATTAACGCCGACTATCAGTCGCAGATCGATACCGCAAGGGCAAATCTCACCTATGATGAGCTGGAGATGTCCGGCTCCCGTGCCGTCTGGCCGGAGGTGCTGGCCGTGTATGCGGTGAAAACCACCACCGACCCCAACGATCCGCAGGAGGTCGCCACGGTGGACGATGCCAAGAAAGCCATCCTCAAAGATATTTTCTGGCAGATGAATGAAATATCTTCTCACATTGAGAGAAAGCCCGGAAAGATTATCACCGAAACCGATGACGGCCACGGGAACATTGTAGAAACCATTACAACGGTCACACACACCTACCTTTATATTACGGTCAGCCACAAGACCGCCGAAGAAATGGCAGACCGTTTCAACTTCAACGCCGATCAGCGGCAGCAGCTCTCTGAATTGCTTGTCGAGGAAAACCGTAGTATGTGGTCAGCCGTCCTTTACGGCATTTACTCCGGGGACGATGCTATCGTCACGGTGGCCTTGTCGCAGATCGGCAATGTAGGCGGTCAGCCCTATTGGTCATGGTATGGATTTAACTCCCGTGTGGAGTGGTGCGCCTGCTTTGTATCTTGGTGTGCGAATGAGTGCGGCTATATCGACAGCGGCGTTATTCCGAAGTTCGCAGGCTGTGTCAATGGGGTGCAGTGGTTCAAGGACCGTGGACAATGGCAGGACGGCAGCTTTGAGCCGTCTGCCGGTCAGATCATTTTCTTCGATTGGGACAACAAGGGCTCATCCGGTCCGCAGGACGGGCAGTCCGATCATGTCGGCATCGTGGAGAAATGCGAAAACGGCATTGTCTACACCATCGAGGGCAATTCCGGCGACAGCTGCCGACAGCGCCAATATCCGGTGGGATACTACGAAATTTTAGGCTACGGTATTCCGGAATAGATAAAAAAGAGCACGAAAAACCATATATGATGGCATTTGTTCATTTTTCTTGGCGCGAACGCACCCCCACCAAGAGGAACAAAACGCGGGCGGTGCATCAGCACCGCCCGCAACGAATTACTGTTTTGCAAATCTCTCGCAAAATTTTATCCGTATTTTTTAATACTCATGCTCAAAACTCGAAACCATCTGTGCAGTTCATCTCACCAAGAACATATTTATCTACACCGGATTCCGCTACTAGTTTGTCATTATCCCAATTTATCAGGTTGTTCTGCCGAAAGTTTTTTATAGCATGACAAGCGTCGCTCTCACATGTGAATATACCGAGATCCCGGCTGTATTCAAATTCATATTCTTCATCATGCATGTAAAAAAATGCAACGTAGATGCTTGCCTCATCTCCCTCTATTTCGTGCTCAAAGACAACAAATCCATTAGGATAATTCCGGAAGCCCTCAATGTTTTTATAGAACTTAATTGTTGTAGAAACCTCATCTAATGATTTAAAAAAGCCAAGGATTGCAATGTCTCCGCAGTGAAAACGACCATCTGATAGCACTTCCGCTCTATGCATATGTACCAGTTCATAAATCTTCATGACATTATCCCCTCCGAATAAAGGAAAATGAAATAATCTCCATTTTCATCTGCTTGTAACCGATCTGTATTTCCTAAAGACCACACAAACAACCCACTTCTATTGATCCATTTCACAATTTTGTTAAAATCGCTACCAGGCCCTTTGTTCCAATTTCCGGGGCCAAACTGGTTGTTTAAAATATCCTTTGCATTTTGTTGTGCAGACAAAGAGCGATCCACCATTCCTTTGTTTACATAACTAGGCTTATCTGTGGCCCTTTCTTTTCCGGTCTGTTTGGAAGTCTTCTTTGACTTTCGACTATCATTTTTGCTAGGGTTTTTATTGGATGATGGTTTTGGGTCGGCCTTCGAGTTAGAACCTGAGCTATTCCTACGGCTCTCTAAATAATCCATCCCTGCGCCAATTATAGCTATTCCCGTTACCAGTATTTCAATACCAAGAACTGTTGCTGCAACCCATCCAACAGGATTCCAAAAATTAGTTGCAGCAGTAATCGCTTCGGCAGCCATAGTTCCTAAGGGATCCACGCAATTTATTGGATTATTATTGCAATAGGAAAACAAATTGCATCCAAGGAAAGTGGTAATTCCAAGCAACCCATCCGCATTAATGAACCGGCAGTTGGCAAAGTCGTAGTAGCGGCTCTGGAGGTAGTAAAGGCGCGTCTCACGGTCGTAATAGTAACCACGGTAACGAAGCGGGTTGATGTGCCCGATGAAGGTGGCATCCGTAGTCTTTTTGCCGTCTTTATCGTGCACAGAATAGTTGCCCCACGCGCCGTAGTTGTAGGACGCGGCGAGCGTGCCGTTCGCGTTCAGCAGCGCAATGACATCGCCCTGCGCGTTGAGGACGTAGTAGTAGAGCTCCGTTGTCTGGCCATGCTTGTAGATCATGGCGAACGGCTGGTTGCCGTCGTCGTACACGAACTCGAGGGACTGCATCGCCTGGTAAACCGTATCGTCGCTGTTGCGCGTCTCCCACTGCTGGCGCATGACCTTGCCGGAGAGCGTGGTATAGGTATAGGTCGTCGTGCGCTGGTTGGAGGTAGTGTAGACCTGCTTGCCGCTGCGGACGCCGGACATGTCGTAGGTGTAGGAGACCTGCTTGCCATCGACCGTTGCGGAGGCGAGCTGGCGGCCCTTCGTCCACGTGAAGGTATAGTCCTTGCCGTTGTAGTACGTGACCGGATTGCCGGAGGACGGGAGGTCGCTCGTCTGCGACTGCCCCTCATACAGGACATCCTTGGTCGTGCCGTTTGCCGTCACGCTCGTGAGCAGGTCCGGCCACGAGGGGTTCGTGTAGCCGAAGGACTTTGTGACCGTGCCGTTTTTCGTAATACTCCGGATGTTGCCCGCCGTATCGTAGGCATAGCCGAAGGTCGTGCCGCTGCTGTTCTTCTCAGACACCAGCTGGCCCTGCGCGTCGTAGCCATACTCCTTCGACGCGGCCGCCTTGGGCACGCTCGTGCCCGCAGTGACGACCCTGGAGATGTTGCCGGCTGCGTCGTAGGTATACGTGAAGCCGCGGCTGCTTGAGCCGAACGTATAGCCCGTGCTCGCCAGACGCGTGCCCATCCGGTTGCAGCCGTCATCCTCCGCGATGACCGCATAGGTATAGGTGCGGTCATAGACCTTGGTCTGCGTCCCGTTCTGGTCGGGCCCGGTGACGCTCTTGGACTTCAGCTGGCGGAGGTCATTGTATTTGTATTCGGACGTGATGGCGCTCCGGTCCGGAATCGTGGTCGTGATGGCGCTGATCGTGCCATCGACCTGTTTGCCGTCACTATTCTGGCCGGTGTAGGTATAGCTCTGCCGGAACGTGTCGCCGCCGAACTGCCACGACTGCGATGTGAGCCGGTTTGCGTTGTCGTACATGTGCTGCGTGAGCTGCACGAGTGTGCCGCCGCCCGTCGACTGGCGCGAATGGATGAGCCGGCCGAGGCTGTCATACTGGTAGCTGTACTGCTCCGTGACCGCGCCGCTGCCGTCCGTGACGTACTGCCGCGCAAGGTCGTTGTCGCCGCTGTAGTCGTAGTGGTATGTTGTACCGTCATTATACGCGGCGGTGCGCTGCCTGTCAAACGCGTCATAGGTGTAGCTGACACTGTCGCCGTTGCCGTAGGTCATCGTGGCCAGCCGGCCGTTATTGACGTTGCCCTCATATGTATACGACGCGAGGGTGACGGGCGCGGTATGCCCCTCTCGCTCCGCGCTCGAGGCGCAGACCTGCACGCGCGTCATGTTGCCGAAGGCGTCGTAGCCCAGCAGGTAGTGCTGCCAGAAGGGGTTGACGTTCTGCCCGTCGGCATCCGCCGCCTGCGGGAACGCCTTGCGGATGAGGTCGGTCAGCTGGGCGCGGTCGTACCGGTAGGTAAGTGCAGCCGTCTGGTCGATCGCCGTCTGCGACACGCGGTCGCGGCCGGACTGGTAGGTATAGGTCTGAGTCGCTCCGCCGGAGCCATGGACGCTGGTGAGCTGCAGCGTTGTACCGTCATAGGTGTAGCCTGTCTGCACACCGTTTGCATCTATGGCCAGCGTGCGGAAACGGCCGGTACTGTCGTAGACATTTTGGGACTTGAGGTAATCTCCGCTGTACCCCTCGCGCGTCATGCTCGTCGTGGGGCTGCCGGAATCGTTGTGGTAGGTATAATTCGTCAGGCCGGCCAGCGTATCCTCCTGCAGGTTGTTGCTTGCGTCGTACCCCAGCGTGTGCTTTGCGCCGCTGGGCGTGGTGTAGCTCTTGAGGCGCTGGGAGTCGGCGAAGAACTCGCTGGCCGTCTTGGCGCTGCCGTCCGTTGCCGCGATGGGGTTGCCCTTGCTGTCGTAGCTGTAGGTCTCCGCCGGTTCGAGCACGAGGCTGATGTTCGTGAAGTACGCGTCGTTGGCGTTGTAGTCATAGGCGCAGCGCACCGTGATCTCTTGGACCCACTTGTCGCGCTTGCCCGGCACGATGACGCCCGATGCAAACTGCCAGTCCGCGTAGTCCCCGTTGAAGCTCACGTACTGGTTTTCGGTCGTGCCGTCGGTGTAGGCAATCTCCGCGACAAGGCCAAAATACCGCTCGTCGCCGTCCTCATGCTTGCGGGCCGTGCCGCCGACGGAGTTTGCCTTGCCCCAGCCGGAGAGCAGGAACGTCGCCTCATCTGCCAGGAGATTGAGCGGGATGACCTGGTGCGTGCGCGCGTAGCCGTTCATCGTGTTGCTGACACGCATGGATTTGCTCAGCGGCTGGCCGACCGGGTGCTCATCGCTGATCGTGTAACTGTTTGGGACCCAGCCTTCCGGTTTCCCGTTGACGAGCCACGCAAATCTGCCGTTTTGCACCAGGTTGATCTCGGAGGCGGCCTCGCTCTCTTCCAGCAGCAGGTCGTCGCAACAGGCCGTGCCGTCCGCTCGATCCTGCAGGAACGCCATGTAGTATGTGCCCGACGTCTCCGGCATGAACGTCACGCTGATCTTCTCCCAGCCGCGGTTGATCGAGGCATCCGTTTTGTAGTTCACCTGTTCGCTTTTCCACGGCGAGGCACACGCCTGCGACAGATCCGCGATCTGGTCGGCCGTGAGTGCCGCAAGATACACGCTGCCGTTGGAATCAAACGCGGTCATGTTGCATGTGTTCACATAGCCTGAGAAGGTGTACGTTGTGCCTGCCTGCAGGGTGGCTTCCTGATACATGCCGCTGCCGCGCGCCGTGGTTTTAATTGAGGCTTTGCCAAGGCGCGCCTTGTTTCCGGACTGTGTACCCGCCGAGGCAGACGTGCTGAATGAAAGCTGCGCCCAGTTGTCCGCAGCGTTGCCTGTGCAGGTCTCCAATCCGGAGTTGGACAGCATGTTGAACGACGATATACCCATAGCCGCCGCGCCGGTCAGGCGGTTGTTCGTTTTGCTGGTGCCGCTGTTGTCCGTATAGTTGGCGGCGCTGGTGCCGATGATCTCTGAGTAGTCCGTGTTGCTGTCATAGGTGCAGATCGTCTTACCAAAATGGTCGAGCACGCAGGTCATGACCGTGTCGTCGGCCGTGTCCCGGGTATGGTCCGGCCCGTAGAAGCGGTACGATGTCTGGTGGATGCCGTTGCGGTAGGCATGAAAGGCGCTGCCGGTCTGCTTTGCCCCCGAGGTGTTGGCAAATTCCTGCACGCGGAACGTGGACACGACGCCGAGATTGTAGGTGTAGGTAATGTCCAGTCCGTACTGGCTCTCGGCATCATACAGCGTCGACAGGCGGCCGTTGCTCGAGTAATACTCGTAGGACGCGGACGTGCCGTCTGCATAGGTCACCTGCGTCAGGTGTCCGCCGGAGTCGTAGCTGTAGTTCGTGCTGCGACCGGCGTAGTCCGTCACGCTGGAGAGCCGGTCGCCGCTGTAGGCCAGGTTCGCGACCGTCTGGAGCGTCCTCGGATTGTCGTTGCTGCTGCTGTTGATGTCCATGACGATCTGCACGAGCCGGTTGCTGGCAGAACCCTTGACCGGCTTCCACGCGCTGCCGCCGCTGCTGTACGCTGCGTTGTAGGCGAAATAGATCGTGTTGCTGTTGTTGTCCGTGACGGAGATCAGGTAGCCGTTGTGGAACACCCACGTGTGGTACTTGTCCATATCCGTCATGGTATAGATCGTATTGCCGCCACTGGTGGACTTGACGATCTTCAGGCTGAGGCCGTCCTCGTCCTCATACGTGTTGGTCGCCGTCTTGCTGAAGTAATGCTCGGTGCCGTCCTCGTCGTTGTAGACCAGATACGTCTCGTCGCCGACCTTGCACTCCACCACCGTCTGCTGCGCAGAGAGCTTCCAGCCGACACCGACTTGCATGGACGTGTAGTCACAGGTGTGAATACCGCCCGCCTCGTTATTGGAAAATTCGATGCCGGAGGTGGCGCTATTATAGATGTGGCGCAGCGCATAGGATGCCGGCTCCAGCGAGAGGGAGACATCCGCACGGTCGAGCGTGAACTGGTTCGTAAAATTATGGATAGAAAGATCTCCGGCTTTTCCCGCCGATGCCTCCTGATAGGTATAATAGCTCTCCAGACCGACCGGATTGCGGTAGTACACCGCAAAATACGGGCTGTAGTCGTGGTATCCGCTGCCGATCAGGTTCGCTACGCGATAATTCTCACTACCGTCAATTCCCTCGAGGAGTACGCCGCGCCCGCCGCTCGTGTCGCCTTCGTTCTGCTTCTGGTACCACTGCATGACTGTGCGCGTGATGTCCCATGTGACGTATTCCCCAAGAGTTTTCTTACTTAATTTTTGGTAGTCAATGGTTTCTTCGTTAACAGGTGTAGAGCCAAAATGGACCAGATACCAAGTCAGACCGGAAACATCGCTGACCGCAGCGGGCCATTCATGCGCTTCCACCGTCAATGATCCATCCGGAGCCGCACAGCCTACACCATCGGATGTGAAAAAGCCGGCGTTATACATTGCCAATTGCGCGCTAATTGGAACACAATTTTGCGGAATCTCCGGCAGGTTTGCAAACTGAACATAAATATTACAGGCATCATATCCTTCGTTTGCCCTATACCCGACAAATTGATCTGCAGAATTCGGGGCAACAGACCCCGGCCATGCCGACCGGATGAACGTCGTCAGAACGTTGCCCTTGTTGTGCAGCAGGATCGTCGGGTCGAGCGTCACGGGGTAGGCACGCTCCGGCGCGTTCATCCACTCCGGGTCCGCCTCCACGGTCAGCAGATAACCGCCCGAGATGCGCTCGAGCTTGTAGGCGGCGTCCTCCAGTGACGTTGCGCCGTCGGCATCCGCCAGATACGGTGCCGGGATCTCGTAGACCGGCTCGCCGTCGGCACCGCGCAGCAGCACAGAGCCGTCGGCCTCAAGCGTCGGCGTCAGGCCCTGCAGGTTCAGCACAAACGAGTAGGCATACTGTTCCTGCGGCTTCTCGATGATGATGCTCTCTTTTACGTTATATCCATAGTTCTGGTACAGCAGGCTGACACCGTCCATCACGTTGTCGAACGCAACGCTGGAGCGGATTTTCTGCGGCTGGATCTTGTCTTTCTCCGCCAGCTTGCTGAAGGTGCGCATTTTGGCCCCCGGGTTTTCCATCCTGGCCGCCGCCGTGGACGTGACCAGCGTATACGCCGCGTCGTCCAGCAGCGGCAGCTCCTCTGCCGTCTCCTGCTGCGGCACATCCGTCTCCGCCGCGGCTTCCGCGGGCTCCTGCGTCTGGTCTGCCTCCGTCTGCTCCGCCTCCTGCGGCTGGTCGGCAGTCTCCGGCACCGCTGTTTCTTCGGGGGCTGCCGTTTCCTCCGCTGCCGGAACGTCCGGCGCGACCGCCACAACGTCGCGGCTGCTGCGCCGCGCCAGCGACATCGACACGCTCTGCCCCTGATACGCCGTCTCGAACAGGAAGCCGCTGTCGAGCGACGCGGCAAATTTCCGCGTCATGTCTCCCGCCTGGGCAACATACTGCTGACCGGTTTTCTGCAGTGTGTTGTCGATCTCCTCCCAGGACCCGTCCGCCGTCTGGTAGTGCACTGCCGTCTCGTACTCCACCAGCATGTAGCCCCCGTCCCGCAGCCGGAAATGCTTGACGGATTCCTCGCGCAGCGCGTCCTCCTCGCCGACGATCTCCGCATCGTCGTCCTTCATGGACACCGTTTCGCTGTCTGTACTGATGTCCAGATCGTTTGTTTCGTCGCCGACACCGAATGCCACCACCGGCAGCAGCTGCACCAGCAGCGTCAGCACAAGGATGAGGGATATGCTCTTCTTTACGCCTTCTTTCATATTTCTTTACCCCACAAAGTAAAATTTTGTACGTTTCTGTAAAAAAATGAAACGTATTGGTGTAATTATGACAAACCCATTTCCCTCTGTCAATACTGTTTTTATATTTTTGATAGAATTTATTAGAAAATATAATTCCAAAAGATGACCATGAAAAATGATCTCCTTCTCTCCGCTATGATGTTCGCATGTTTTTTTGTTTTTGGGCTTGACTTTTGTTAATGGAGCTTCATTATAGTAAGTAATTGTTATAGCAGCGCCATTCATGTCAACTGTACAAGTATCGGCAAATAAGCGATGCAACAAATACGAAATCATATATCCCGCCAAATAAAAAAACGAATGTTGGCGGGCTGATTCACTGCGCGTATATCCCTCCAATCTGAGTTTTTTAGATTGGAGGGATTTTTTGTGTTTATTTGTTTGCAAACCGCCTTCCCTGTAAAAAGTAGCAAATTTTATTTCATTCTATAGCCTGCGTTGCGAATGGTGAGTCCCTCAAGAAGCGCTCTCCGAGCAATGAAATATGTAGTAAAAACAGCCACCCCATATAGATTATACTCACTTGTTTTGCAGGCCTTCGCTTTCTGCAGATGCATTTTCCTATGTCTGCGCTTTTCGGTCTGCAGCGTAGGCTGCCGCAGTCCTCCGCACGATTTGGATTTTCAAAATTCAAATCGAAACGGAGGAAAATATCATGGATGGAAACCATCCGAAACGAAGGAAGGACAAATACAATCCCTATACCATCGGCACGACCGGGGACGGCCGCCACTGGCTGACCTTTTCGGACGGACAGAGACATCGGCATCATCTTGAGATCAATGCTGCCGTATTTGCGCTGTTTGATTCCTTTGAGCTGGACGACCTCTCCTATCTGAACGAAGTGGATCGCCACTATGAGCAATCGGAGCTTACGGAGGCATCGTTGTATGACCGGGCCGTGCATCGTCCGGCGACGGTCGAAGAAAGCGCTTTGCAGAGCATGGAATATGCGCAGTTACATAGAGCGATCTCCGAACTGCCCGAAATACAAAAGCGGAGGTTGATCCTCTACTATTTTCAAGGCTTGACCTATGAGCAAATCGCAGGAATGGAGGGATGCACTTTTCAGGCCGTTGCAAAATCGGTTGCGGCCGCCGAAAAAAGATTGAAAAAATTTTTTGGAATAGGTGGTTGAAAAATAGCCTTTAAGTGAGGAAACAGGTGGAGAGGTACGAAAACTCTCTGCCTGTTTTCCTTTTCGGCAAGCAGGGATGGCCTTTGACAACCGAATACCCATTCATCAAGCACATTCCTATTGCCATTGCGAAAGCATGAGCCACATTAGCGGCTGCGCCACAATCCGCATTGCGGGGAGCGATATACAGTCGGCTATCACGGGCGGGTGGCTCCCGCCCCGGCGACGACCGGCAATAGGGCTAACGATACTCCCGTCCAGCCACAGTCCGAGCGTGATAAGCGGCATTTCGACCGTGAAGCCGTCGCAGGCAATGGGGGCGGTCATGAGAGAACCTCGTGAGGGTGAAATCCCCGTGGAGCCGACAGCCATCGGCCGCTTGATGACTTCCCAATAGGAAATCGGGGTGTCGAGGACAAATAGATTTTCTTCAAAATACTACGGTCAAGCGGCGGGACGGGTCAGACGAAACAGAGAATGTTTTATCTCTCACCAACCTCAATTCTGTTCTGCCGCTTGACCTCTACATAGGCGGAAACGCCTAAATACACAAAGGAGGTCATCACAGAATGAACCACACATATTTGCGCGGCGATATGTATTACGCCGATCTGGGCTGGGGCATCGGCTCTGAGCAGGAGGGCTACCGTCCCGTCGTGATCATCCAGAACAATGTCGGGAACAAACACAGCCCCACGGTCATTATCGCTTCCATTACGAGCAAAACCGGCGTGAAAGCCAAACTTCCTACCCACTACTACATCGACGCCGAGGACGGCTTGGAACTGCCCTCCATCGTCCTGCTGGAACAACTGCGCACCGTCGATAAGCGCCGCTTGGGCAACTTCATCGGGCACCTGTCCGAAAAGCACATTTGCGGCATCAATCATGCGTTGGCGGTCAGCATCGGTCTGATCGAAAGCGTCCCGAAAAAACTGATCCTCTGCCTTTGCAGCACCTGCGCCGATAATTTCTACGGCACGGGTGCTTATTATTTGCGCAGGATCGACCCGCACCAAACGGCAAAAGACACTTGCACCTACTGCAACAGCAGAAAAGGGCTGGATTATGAGATTGTCCGCAAATAGCAGATGTTTTATCGTGAAAAACTAAATTTGCACAAGTGACGCTCTGCCTTTCGGGTGATATAATCTTCTTGTCTTACAGGACAAGCAGGTACAATCAAGTCGCTTGTGAGAAAGGAGTTATTTGGTTGGAACAGATTGTACCGAAACACTCTGTCGGAAAGCGGACATACTCTGTCGATGAGATACGCTCCATACTGAATATCGGGCGTAGAAAAGCATATGAACTGTGCAATTCGGGAGAGTTCAAAATCGTCCGTATCGGCAGAACCATAAGAATTTCAAAACTCTCTTTCGATGAGTGGCTTGACAATATCACTGATAACGGAGGTATTTGATATGGCTTCAATCGTAAAGAGAGGTAAAACATATTCTGTCGTTTATTATGAGGGCGAGGGTTCAAATCGTCATCAGGTATGGGAATCGGGGCTGAGCTATTCGGCAGCCAAATCCCGCAAAGCAACGATTGAATATGAGAAAGAACAGAACACCCATGTGGATCACAATGACATTACCGTAAGCGAGTTCTTGTATGAGTTCATCGAGAAATACGGTGAGAAAAAATGGGTGGCATCAACCTATGACGGAAATGTCGGCTTGCTCGAAAATTATGTCCATCCCTATTGGGGCGACAAAAAACTTCGCAGCATCCGCACCAAGACCGTCGATGACTTTTATCATTTTCTGCTGAACGAAGCAGAGCCGGCAACCAATATGGGCAAACCAAAACGGGAGCATATCAGCCCTTCAACCATTCATGACATCCACAAGGTTCTGCGATGTGCTTTCAATCAGGCGAAAAAGTGGGAGTACATTGCAAAAAATCCATTTTTGGATGCGACACTGCCGGAGCACAAGGAGGCTAAACGGGATGCCTTGACTCCCGAACAACTGCAAAGAGTGTTAGACTTTACTGACCGCACCGACATCTACGACTTATATGTGATGCACTGTGCGATACAGCTGGCATTTGCTTGTTGTATGCGCGGCGGCGAGGTCGGCGGAACGCAGTGGGAGCGCTTTAGCCGGAGTGATCAGGTACTATACATCGACCGTGTGATTGACCGTGTTGATAAGAAACTGATTGAAAAACTGCCCAAAATGGACATCCTTTTCCGCTTTCCAAACCTCTATCCAGGCACACGGACGGTAATTGTCTTAAAGCAGCCGAAAACGGAGGGCAGTATTCGTACCGTCTACATCCCTGAAACCGTTGCAAAGAAGCTCGAAAAGCTCAGAGAGATGCAAATGAAGCTGAAACTGGAGCTTGGCGACGACGGTTATATGGATTATGGTCTGATTATCTGCCAAGCCAATGGCCGTCCGATTATGACCGAGCATCTGAATAAACGATTCAAGGAAGTCCTTATTGGCCTGAACGACCCGACTATCAATGTCGATAATGTCGTGTTTCACAGCTTACGGCATACGAGTACAGGCGTAAAACTTCGGCTCTCCAAGGGCGATCTGAAAGCGGTACAGGGTGATGGCGGATGGAACTCTCCCGATATGGTGACTAAGCGCTATGCACACATCCTCGATGAGGATCGCCGTCGCCTTGCTGATGAGATGGAGCAATCCTTTTACAAAGGCAAGGCAGAAGAAGCGCCCGTTGCTGCCGCACCCGCGCTTGATGCAGAAGCTCTTGCGAGCCTGCTTGCCAGCAATCCTGAACTACTCAAAAAGGCTTTGGAGTCTGTCCAGCTTGCTAATAACACCTGATTTTATTAGCAGAGAGCAAATTAGCAAAACGCACCGTATTAGCAAACGGGCTGAAAACCGAATGAAAATGCCGTCGATAATGCGGTGCGTATTAGCAAAATGCCAGCCGTGGAAATACGGAAAAGGTGATTGGTCTTGAGCACGAAACACAAAGCCTGCGACTAGCAATTAGCAAGCAGCCCAACACGGCAGAAAAAAGGAAAGCCGAAAACCCTTGAAAACAAAGGCTTTCGGCGTTGTTTGTGGCGCGCCAGAAGGAACTCGAATCCCCGACCTTCCGCTTAGGAGTATGGCTTACCATGTGATACACGGTTCGGATGTAACTTCCAATATCATCCCTTACACAGAATGACTTGTAGTAAACGAACTTTATGGTGCAAAACACCTATTCTGACGCAGTTTTATGCGTCCGTTGGGTGGTCCTATTAGCAAATTCTTAGCAAGAGGCCATCCCGCCAAAGTTGATTGCTACTGCCATTCTTCATTCCCTTAGTTAAAATGACAAGGCAAATACATGGAGGTTACTATGAACAAGAAAGAGAAAAAGTCACTGCCGGAACCGCGCACATACACCGTGGAACAGATTGCGGCCATGCTCAATATCGGCCGCACGACCGCATATCAGCTCGTCAAGCAGGAGGAGTTCAGGATCGTCCGCATAGGAAATGCGATCCGCGTTTCCAAGAAATCTTTTGACGAGTGGCTGGAAAGTTTGGAATTGTGAATATTGCAAGAAACGCCGTAGGCTCAAAAAACCTATGGCGTTTTTTTATACCCATTTTTGAAGGAGGCTGGCAATGAAACTGACAGAAGCAGAAATGAGGATGGTGTTTCAGATTGAAAGTACCAATCAGAACGCCGCCCTGAATGAGATTTACATGACATGGCGCTATGCGCCGAACCCGGCAACGAAAGAAACGGCGGAAGGCCTTCTGGACAAGCTCCGTCCCCTGTCGGATCAGGAGTGCATGGATTTGATCCGCAAGGTGCAGGCCGAATACCGTCTGCCGGAGAAAGCCCGCACCATTGGGGAAATGCTGGCAGAGGCCAGACAGCAATCTGGGGCGCAGAAGTTATCCGGCCATGACATTATGGCTTTGGAGCGTTTCGACCCGGCAACCAGACACATGATCGTCTTTGATGTTCTTACCCATGACTCGCCTGTTGGCTGGAAGGGTGAGAAAATGCGCCTGTTCCTGACCGACACCGGATACAGCAAGGCTTTGGAAAATCAGGAAAAGGGACATATCAAAATTCGTAACCATGCGAAGGTGCTTTCCGGCGATCTCTACTATGACCATAAAGACCGTGAGAGGTAGCCGCCTGAAAAATGTATCAAAATCAGTGGGATATCTTCTGTTTCTTCCTCTGTGGCTTGCGTTCTGAACAGGGCGTGGATGGTTTTCCCATGCGGGAGAAAACGGAGGCATACAGACGGGTAAACCGCTCAAAATCAACACTTTTTATTATCACAGGAAGGAGGTGCGAAGATGGCTGTTTTTCGTATTGAAAAGACCCGTGATTATACGGTCATGTCGAACCATCACTTGAAAGATCGGACGCTGACCCTGAAATCCAAAGGGCTGCTGTCCATGATGCTGTCACTCCCTGACGAGTGGAATTACACCACCAGAGGTCTTGCGGCGATCTGCCGGGAAGGTGTGGACAGCATCGGTGCGGCGTTGAAGGAGCTGGAAACCCACGGGTATATCCGGCGCACCCAGCTTCGGGATGAAAAAGGCAAGATCACGGATACCGAGTATGTGATTTACGAAATGCCTCAGTGCGAACCGCCGTCAAGCCCAGGTACGCCTTTACCGGGTATGGCAAAGCCATATACGGAAAACCCGGATATGGGTATCCCGGATACGGCGGAACCGTGTACGGAAAACCCCGCACAATTAAATACTAATCAAACAAAGACTGATTTATCAAGTACGGAGATATCAAATCCTATCCCATCAAATCCCCCTACCCCCGCAGGGGCAAGGATGGGAGCGGATCGGATGGGAGCCAGAGAATGTTATCGTGAAGTGATTTTGGACAACATCGAGTACAGCTATCTGGTGCAGGACAGCCATATCGACCGTGAGCAGCTTGACGAGATCGTTGACCTGATCGTGGATACCGTATGTTCTGCCCGCAAAGTCATCCGCATTGCCGGAGACGATTATCCGGCGGAGGTGGTAAAGTCCCGGTTTATGAAGCTGGACAGCTCCCATGTTCAGTATGTCATGGACTGCATGAAGGACAACACCACCTATGTCCGCAATATCAAGAAATACCTTCTGGCGGCGCTGTATAACGCCCCGACCACCATCAACAGCTATTATTCTTCCTTGGTGCAGCATGATATATACGGGGACGGGCAAAGGGGGCGAGGCTAAATGCAGGAGGAAGTAACGCGGGGCGCTGTGACACTCATTGTTGACGGAGCCAAGCTAAGTGAGCAGGTCTTTGAAAAGGCCGTCAAAAAGTTCCTGGAGGAAATCCAGAAAAGCCAGAAGCCCAAAATCTACCGCGGCAGGCAGAGCCTTAAACAGCTTGCCAGCCAGAACGCCGGTCTTGCCAATATTGAAATCAGTGACAAGAATATCAAGGCTTTCTCCCATGTGGCGAAGAAATACCATGTAGATTTTGCCTTGAAGAAAGACACCGCCGCAGAGCAGCCCCGTTACCTGGTCTTTTTCAAAAGCCGGGACGCGGATGCCATCACAGCGGCATTTCAGGAGTTTGCCAGCCGGAAAATGAGCCGTGAGGAAAAGCCCTCCATCCGGGAACGGCTGACCCAGGCGAAGGAACAGGCGGCGGAGAAAGTGGAACACCGCACCATTGACCGGGAGAAAGTAAAGGTCAAAGATCGGAGCGTGCAGAGATGAACATGAAAAAACTGTTTTTGCTGAATCTCCCGTATCTTCTGTTCGTGTATCCCTTCGATAAGCTGGCACAGGCTTTCCGGCTTGCGCCCGGTGCTGACCTTTCCGGCAAGCTGCTCTCCATTGGGGACGGCTTCACGGCAGCCCTTTCCTCCCCGTGGCTCAGTTTCCATCCCACGGACCTGCTGATCGGCATAGCGGGTGCGGTGATCCTTCGCATGGCGGTCTACCTGAAAGGCAAGAACGCTAAGAAGTATCGCCACGGGATCGAGTATGGTTCTGCCCGCTGGGGTACGGCGGCAGATATCGCTCCCTACATGGACAAGGACTTTTTCCAGAACATCCCCATGACGCAGACGGAACGGATTACGATGGCGAGCCGTCCAAAGCAGCCGAAGTATGCCAGAAATAAAAACATTCTGGTGATCGGCGGTTCCGGCAGCGGCAAGACGCGGTTCTTCTGTAAGCCGTCGCTGCTGCAAGCTCATTCGTCCTATGTCTGCACTGATCCGAAAGGAACCTTGCTGCCGGAGATCGGCGCTTTCCTGGAACAGAAGAAATACCGTATCAAGTGCCTCAACCTGATAAACTTCCGAAAATCCATGAAATACAACCCTCTTGCCTATATTCGGTCAGAGAAGGATATCTTAAAGCTGGTGAACGCCCTGATTATGAACACGAAGGGCGAAGGCGAAAAATCTTCGGAAGATTTCTGGGTCAAAGCGGAACGCCTCTATTATTCCGCACTGATCGGCTACATCTGGTACGAGGCCACGGAGGAAGAAAAGAACTTCATCACACTTCTGGACCTTATCAATGCCAGTGAAGCCAGAGAGGATGACGAAACTTATCAAAGCCCGGTGGACCTGCTCTTTTCTCAGTTGGAGGAACGGGAGCCGAACCACTTTGCCGTCAAGCAGTACCGCAAATTCAAGATGGCGGCGGGCAAGACCTTAAAATCCATCCTCATTTCCTGCGGTGCCCGGCTTGCTCCCTTCGATATCAAGGAGCTGCGGGACCTGATGGAATATGACGAACTGGAACTGGATACACTGGGCGACCAAAAGACGGCGCTGTTTGTGATCCTGTCAGATACGGACAGCACCTTCAATTTTTTGGCCGCCCTCATGTATAGTCAGCTTTTCAATCTGCTCTGCGACAAGGCGGATGACTTCTACGGTGGGCGACTGCCCGTCCATGTCCGTCTGATCCTGGACGAGTTTGCCAACATCGGTCAGATACCGAACTTCGATAAGCTGATTGCCACCATCCGAAGCCGTGAAATATCGGCTTCTATTATTTTGCAGTCGCAGAGTCAGCTAAAGACCATCTACAAGGACGCGGCAGATACCATCGTCGGTAACTGTGACAGCACCTTGTTTTTGGGAGGCAAAGAGAAATCCACGCTCAAGGAAATTTCGGAGCTGCTGGGGAAAGAGACCATTGATCTCTATAACCAGTCTGAAAACCGGGGCAGCCAGGTTTCCCACGGCCTCAGTTATCAGAAATTAGGAAAGGAGTTGATGACCCAGGACGAATTGGCAGTGATGGACGGCGGCAAGTGTATCTTCATGCTGCGGGGCGTGCGCCCGTTCCTTTCGGACAAGTACGACCTCACCCGACACCCGAATTACAGATACACGGCCGACGCCGACCCTAAAAATGTCTTTGACATGGAACGGTACATGAAGAAGCAGCGTGCCGTGGTAAAACCCACGGACACCTTCGATGTGTACGAGATTGACGCAACAACTTAACCCAAAATCAAAAACATTTTTTAGGAGGATTATTTTATGGAATTTTTTAACAGCGCAGTTGGTGTTTTGCAGACTCTCGTAGTGGCCCTGGGCGCAGGTCTTGGTATCTGGGGCGTTATCAACCTTCTGGAAGGTTATGGCCAGGACAACCCTGCTTCCAATGCTCATGTACGGTAGAGAAGCACAAAGCAAAACAAAGACAGCCAGCCCTGCC